>SAMEA104404100__coassemble_380_pt1 | contig 51760 bp, 40 predicted proteins | sample SAMEA104404100__metabat2_low_PE_071 | metagenome-assembled genome bin SAMEA104404100 (sample SAMEA104404100) | Balaenoptera acutorostrata
CAAATGCTGAATACCAACTCTCTTTACTATTACGAAGGTGCCACAGGCGGAAAAACAGGCTATACAACAGAAGCACGGAATACCTTGGTCACATATGCAGAGAAGGATGGAACAGAGCTTATTGCTGTTGTTTTTCAATGCGAGGGTGCAGAGCATTATGTAGATACAAAAACACTTTTTGACTATGGCTTTACCAATTTCAAAACTGTCAAGGCACTTTCTGCCAAGGACATCCATGAAAAAATAGATGTCACAGAAACCTATAAGGATAAAACAAGTATCAAGGACACCATTCCATTGGGATTACAGAAGGATGTTTATGCCACCATTCCCATTGCTGCAGAAATCTCCCAAATCAAAACGGATATTTCTCATGAAAAAACAGCATCTGTTCCTGTGAAAAAAGGAGATGCACTGGGAACGCTAACCTTATCTTTGGATGGAAAGGTTTTGGATACCGTAAAGCTAATTGCAGAAAAAGGCGTTGCTGCCACTACTGATGCAGAAAGAGCCGCACAGGCAAAGGCTGCCACTAAGAAAACATTACAATATATTGGCATCATTGCCAGCTGTGTCCTACTGGTATTTTTCGTAATATTCGGTATCTGCCGCTATATTGGCTACCGAAACTGGAAAAAACGTCATGCCGGCAAAAAATATAACCGAAAAAGAAAAACACGGCTATAATATAGCAAAAGAATAGAAAGAAAAAGGATTTGTCTTATCTGTGTAATCGCTGACAGCACAAAATTTTCACCCTTCTCTCTTTTGTTCATAGCTTAAAGCGAGCTTTAGACGGTGTACGGAGGAGGTAGGCTAAGGTAGGCAAAACAAGGTGGCAGATGCTCCTTGTATGGTGGGAGTATAGCAATCCAAGCACTGGTATAAGGATTGATTGCAAAGTCATCGTATTTTCGTATGTAAATATAAAAAAAGGTTATCGCTATAGGGCGTATCTAAAAGCTCCGCTTGTGCAGGAAAAGACAAGCAGCGGGGTTTTCAGATACGCCTTGATTTTTGGAAAAAATTTATGCAGCATTTTATAAATGATAGGGAAAATAAATATCCTTCTAAGCCAGTAATGGTGAGTGATTGCGGAAAAGGTGACATTTTTTTAACCAAAGTTTTATAAATTTTTTTAGCAAGTTTGACGGTAGACAAACTGGTGCGACTTTTATACACTGACCATATACTCAAGAAAGCTATGAAAGCCAATTTATCAATCAGTTATAGAGAGGGGATGGTTATATGCAGAAAAAGCGGAAAAAAAGATTGGAGGTGAAAAAAATCCTGAATGAATAGCAGAGCTGTGGGATCAACACAGAGCAATCAATAACAAATATAAATTTGGAAATAAAAGCTGCACTTTACGCATTGCTATCGCACTTTGAAAGGTTGTGATACATCCCTAATACATACCTGCAGTCAATCATGCGTATGTGCAGGTGAAACTTCTCTACGCATGATGGGAATAAAGGTCTTTTATACTAACCAAACTATTCATAATACCTGCGTTTCGGAGGTGACAGGAATGAATTTAAACGAAATACTTGCTGCATTTATTTTAGATACTCTGCCGGTTCACTGGATGTCACAAGTTATGCTGCTAATGGCAATCAACCTTGCTCTCGTCGCTTTTTGGAGAATCTTTATGGATATATTTGATTATTTCAAATTTTATAGATGGGATGATAAAATACAATAATAGGAGGAATTGCTTATGAGTAGGATGCAGGTGGAACAATGGCTAGAGCAATTTATTTCTCAGCATGCATTGATATTTTCAGTGACTGCAATCATATTTATTATTGCATATCTGTTGTTAATTGAAAGTTTGATGAATCGTACAAAATCAAATAATTTCGTTCTACAGATAATACAACATATGAAAAGAAATAGTCTTCCTAAAACAGAAAATGAATTAAAAACAGATACATCTAAGGACTGTTGGCAAAAAAAATTTTTATTCCTGATAAAATTATGTACGACATTGTCCATTGGTTTTTATTTTTTCTTTTCATTTTATCTGAAGAAAAATTTTATATTTTTAAATTTGCTAACCGGAATTTTGATGATAGTCTATGGAATCTTATTATTTTGGATGCCGCATACGCTTCCAAAAGAAACTGCTTCTGAAGCATTTCTGTTAAAATCCAGTTCGGTAACAAAATGGTTATTTGTTTGTTTTGGACTTGTTGTTCTCCTTCTCAGCTTGCCCGTCTAACGTATAAAAAGATGTCTAAAGCTAGGGTATTTGAAACTTTTCTATACATATAAATGAATAAATGAAGCTACAAAAGAATTTTCTATGATAATAAAGGGTGAAGGTCTTGAAAACAGAACGATTCACCCTTATTTTTAAGACTTTTTCCATGATTCCAGCATTCTGCATAATCTCGATTCTCTATAGACCTGAGTCAAGTTCCACATTGTTTCGGTCTGTCGCAATCATTTGGCAAAACAAAAGAGCCTGTAAACATTGATTTCTCAACACTCACAGGCTCTTTCCTGAATTTGCAGTATTCTTGCATATTCAATAAAGTAATGCGGCTGGTGGGACTTGAACCCACACGGTATCACTACCGCCAGATTTTGAGTCTGGTGCGTCTGCCGATTCCGCCACAGCCGCGAATCAAACTGACTAGTTCATGATACCACACTATTTTTTATATTGCAAGTACTTTTTTCACTTTTTTAAAAATTTTTTAAATTTTTTCTTCTTTCAGCCATTGTGCCATATCCAAAGCATGGTAGGTAATCAAAATAGAAGCTCCTGCCCGTTTCATGGCAATGAGATTTTCTGTTACAATCCTTTTTTCCTCAATCCAGCCTTGGGCAGCAGCAGCCTTCACCATCGCATATTCTCCACTTACATTATAGGTTGCAATGGGCAGGTCAAACTGCTCTGCTGCCGCCTGCACCACATCCAGATAAGCAAGAGCAGGCTTTACCATAATCATATCTGCACCTTCTTCTATATCTGCCAACAGTTCTCTCAGTGCTTCTTTTTTATTGTGGAAATCCATTTGATAGGAACGTCTGTCCCCAAAACAGGGTGCAGAATGTGCCGCATCCCGAAAAGGTCCATAATAGGCAGATGCAAATTTTGCACTATAGGATAAAATAGGTGTATGAAGAAAGCCTGCTTCATCCAATGCCTGTCGTATTGCTGCCACACGTCCATCCATCATATCAGAGGGTGCAATAATATCCGCACCGCATTTTGCCAAAGAAACACTCATCCTTGCCAAAAGAGGCAGCGTTTTGTCATTACATATTTCCCTATTTTCCACAATGCCACAATGTCCATGAGAAGTATACTCGCAAAGACAAACATCAGCAATAATCAAAAGCTTTGGATATTTCTCTTTGATATAGCGTACCGCTCGCTGTGTCACCCCATCTTCTGCATAGGCTTGACTTCCCCATTCATCCTTTTCCTTGGGAATACCAAAAATCAAGATACCGGAAATGCCACTTTCCTTTACCTTTTCCATAATTTCATCTACTCTGTCTACAGAATAACGAAACACACCCGGCATAGACGGCACAGGCTCTTTGATATTCTCCCCCTCCTCCACAAAAATAGGATATATCATTTCTTCTTCCGAAATCCTTGTTTCCTGTACCAGCCGCCGCATGGCTTCGGTTGTACGCAGTCGTCTAAAACGCTTCATTTTCCACCTCTTTTAAAATAACATCCACAATCCCATCTGTATCAAATTTTTCTGCCGTCAGCATATCTGTATAGCCATAGCTTTGGAGCATTTTCGCCGTGGAAGTGCCAATGCAAACAGCCTTTCCCTGATTGGGCATCCTGCCGCCATTTTCCAAAAATCCACGGACACCAGAACCACTTGCAAAGGTAATAAAGTCCATATCCTCTGCACGATTCAGAGCATCTTGCCTTTTTTCTTCTTCCACTGCAATATCGTATATTTTACAGTCTATAAAAGGAATACCCGCTTCCTCCAAAACCTCTGTCAGAATCACCGCTCCCTGCTCTGCCCGCAAAATCAAAACCCGCTCTCCTTTTTTCACTTCTTTTACAAGTCCTTTTGCCAAAGACTCCACATCAGAAACCTTGGGAATATAGCTGGGAAAAATGCCATGGCGTTCCAATGCTGCTGCTGTTCCCCTTCCAATAACCGCAAACTGAATATGAAAAAGGCTGCGAATATCCATGTGATGCTTTTTAAGAAAATGAAAAAATATTTCCACACCATTGGGACTGGTAAATACAGCCCAGTTGTATGCTGTAATAGTTTCCATAATCTGGTATAAGGGTAAGTTGTCTTGATATGGCACAATTTCGGAGTAATCCATTTCCGTCACCAAGGCTCCGAAATGCTCCAATTTTTTACGCAGCTTTTCTGTTACTGTCTTGGTACCCGTTACACCGATTTTCACTCCTTTTAAGGGGTATACAATGGTTTCTGATAAATCCATCTCTGCCACTTTTCCTACAACAATCACAGCAGGCGTTTCCATTTCTGCCTGCCTTGCCTTTTCTGCCAAATCCCCAAGAGAGGTACGCAAGGTTTTTTGTTCTGCCGTTGTCCCTTTTGCAATAACTGCTGCGGGTGTTTTGGGATTCTTCCCATTTTGCAAAAGTCCTTCTGTAATCTCCTCCAGGTAATGCAGCCCCATGAGAAAAAGAAGCGTTCCCTGTAATTTTGCAAGAACCCCATAATCCTCTGCCCCCAATTCTTTTCCATCTGCTGCACGATGTCCTGTAATCACATGAAAGCTCTGTGCTGTTTTTCGGTGAGTTACAGGAATCCCCGCCATCTCCGGCACAGCCACAGCAGAGGATACACCAGGAACAAGACCATAAGGAATCCCTTCTTTGGAAAGTGCCAATGCCTCCTCGCCACCTCTGCCAAATACAAAGGGATCTCCGCCCTTGAGGCGTACCACCGTTTTCCCTTCTTTTGCCTTTTGAATTAAGATTTGATGTATTTCCTCTTGTTTTTTGGAATGTTTTCCAAAACGCTTTCCCACAAATATTTTTTCGCAATGGCTCTTTGTTTCTTCCAATAAGCTTTCCGGAATCAGGTCATCATAGACTACCACATCGCAGTCTTGCAAAAGCCTTGTGCCTTTTCTTGTAAAAAGCTCTGCCTCTCCCGGCCCTGCTCCCACCAGATATACCTTTCCTATTTCCATCGCAGCCTCCTTACCAGCTCTCTCGCCAGCTCCAATCTGTTTTCAATGGGTGCAATCCCCTCTGCTCTTTTTTTTCCATACATAGCACGCAGACGAATATTTTCCCCTATCAATTCCGCAAAAACTGCCGCAGGCTCACTGCAATCTATATTCAATGAAGTCAAAACCTCTCTTTCTGTTTCAAAAACAAAAAAAGTAGGCATATGGTTAATAGGTGCTATGGTCTTCTGCCATTTTTCATTTCCTTCTACCACAATAATCCCCTGACAAGCAGCTGGCAAAAATTCCGCCGTTGCAAGCACACGAAAGGCATATAATTCCCCTTCCGCAATACCCAGTCTATCCAAGCCTGCTTTGGCAAGGATGATGCCGTCATATTCTCCTGCCATCATTTTTTGCAAACGAGTGTGGACATTTCCTCGAATAAGCCTGCACTCTGCCTTAGGAAAAACCGAAGAAGCAAATTCTATTCTTCTCAGACTGCCTGTACCAATGATTCGGCAATCCTCTGCCTTCCTGCCTTTGGGCATAACCAAGACATCTCTTGGGTCATCCCGCTCCAGAACGGCAAGAATGGAAAGCCCTTCTGCCAAACGCAAGGGAAGGTCTTTTCCGCTATGTACTGCCACATCAATTTCCCCATTCCATATCATTTCTTCAAATTCCGAAGCAAATAACCCGGCATTGCCGATTTCCCACAGTGGCTTGTCTAGTATTTTATCTCCTCTGGTATGAAAAGGTACAGGAATGGTTTGTAGGTTCGGATTTGTTTTCTCTATCGCTTCCTCCACCATCTTGGTTTGTTTCATTGCCAATTTACTTTTTCGTGTCCCGATCCTGATTTCATGTGCCATGATCGTTCCTCCGTTTCAATATTTCTTCCAGCTCAACAGAAGAAAGCCCTCTGCCTTTTTGCATGGCAAGACAAAATATCTCTCGCAGTAAATACGCTCTGTCCTCTGCAGCTGAATATCTTTTTCGTATTTCCTGTCTGCACATTCCCATAAAGGCAATAATGTCCTCCAAATTTTCCGGCAAATTTTCTTCCACCCATTTTCGTATATAAGCAGCTGCCAAAGGACTGCTGCCTCCCGTGGTAAAACCTGCCACAAATTCTCCCTGCTTCACTAAAGCGGGGAAAAGAAACGTGCATTTCTCTTTATCATCCACAATATTCACAGGAATATGCCGTTTCTTGCACAGCTCATAAATTTCCTGATTGGTATATAGTTCATCTGTAGCACCAATGACAAAGCACATACCCTCTATATCCTTTGGCAAAAATCTGCGGCAAACCCTTTCTATATTTTCCAATTGTATCGCTTCCTCACAAAAAGCAGGTGCAATCATGGTTAGAACAGTGCCAAAGGGCAGCATTTTTTCTGCTTTTCGCACCGCCACCTTGCCACCTCCCACAATCAGCCCTTTTTTTCCTTTCAATTCCATAAAAAAAGGGAACCAGCTCATTTCCTCGCCTCCTTCCCAAAAACATATTTCTGTTCTATTTGATACTATCCCGAAAGCATTGCATATATTTTTTCTATGGTATTGACAATATGCCAAACCAATAGGAAAGGCTTGCCCTTGATTTTACCACAAAATATTCTGTAAGGGAAGATATACGAATAAAAAGATTATCCTGACAAGCTGCAAAAGCGGCAGGGGACTTCTCCTCTGCCGCTTATGGTTATGCCGCACGTTCTTCTTTCAACATATTTTCGATAAAAATCCCATATCCTCTTGTGGGGTCCTCTAGAAAAACATGAGTTACAGCACCAATCAATTTTCCGTTTTGCAAAATAGGACTACCACTCATCCCCTGTACAATGCCGCCTGTCCGCTGCAAAAGACGAGGGTCTGTCACATGAACTACCATGCCCTTTGCATCACCTTTGCCAAAGCGGTTGATACGTTCGATTTCCACATCATATTCCTCTACTTCATGACCATGAATATTGGAAAGTATGGTTGCTTTTCCCACTTCAATTTCCTCCTGCAGACCAATGGGATAGCTGTCACCTGTAAACGCAGCTACAGATGCTGTTTTTCCATAAATACCAATATCCGTATTTTTTTCAATTTCCCCAAGAACATGGTCGGTCTGTAATGTTCCGTTTAATTCCCCTGGTGTGCCTTTCTTTCCTTTTACAATTTCCAGCAAATCAGAATCCGTGATTTTTCCCTGCTTCAATTCCATCAATGCCCCTGTATCCACATCGTACACACCATGTCCCAATGCAGCAAATCGGTCTGTTTCTTCGTCATAAAAAGTCACCGTCCCAATACCCTGAATACTATCTCGTATCCAAACACCTAATTTACAAACACCATCCATAGGACTATAAATGGGTTTTGCTTCTACAGTCTGCTCTTGCCCATTTCTCCGCAAACGGATAGTAAGTTTCTTTTCTCCGTTTTCTTCTACTGCTTTCAAAAAATCCTCTTTGCTTTTCATGGGAATTTTGTTGACTTCCAATATCATATCTCCCGTTTGCAAAATTCCCTTGCAAGGCTCCGCCTTCCTGCCATCCCGACCTTCTACATAGCCTGTGCCCAGAACCAAAAGTCCATCCGAATCTATTTGCACCCCTACCGTCCGTCCACAAGGAGTCAATTCTGTTCGGGGTAACACCTGTACACTGACGGTTTTTACAGGCATAGTATTGAAAAGATAAAAGGTCATTTCTGCTTTCCCCTGTTGCAACCCTTCTGCTGTAATGGATGTGCCAAAATCCAAATGCAAATCATCTGCAACAGGCTTTGTAGTAACACCCAAAACCTCCACGCTCTCCTCTGTTTTAGCAGAAATGGGAAAACACATATCCATTTTCACATTTCTGCCTTCCACCAAAGTCAATTTATCCGGTAAAAGGATACGCAAGCAATACCAAGTCCCCAGAAAAAGAAACAGGGTACAAACAGAAAGCCATAACCAATATCTTTTTCCCTTTGTCTGCAATCATAAGACCTCCACTCCAATCGTATTTTTTTGAAACAAGCTTGCTTCTTTTTTAATTTGACCAAAGCGAAAACAGTTATACAGACCAAAATTGCCGAAAAAAGGAAATGATTTAAAATTCAGCTTTTTTTTGCACAAGAAATCTCTGGAAAGTCATGACTATAAAAAAAGAAAACAGATCATGTATATGATACCTATCCGTTTTCTTTTTATTTTATAAATTTTTAGCGAATTTTAGGAGGGAAGCCAACCCGTTTTTGTACTTTTGTCAAAGTACGCTCTGCCAATCTGCCTGCCCGTTCTGCACCTTTTTTGATAACCTCATCCAGATAGTCTTTGTTCTTTTCCAAATCCTTTACCCTTTCCTGAATAGGCTCCAGATTTGCAACGATTGCTTCTCCTACAGCTGTTTTAAATGCACCATAGCCTGCCCCTGCAAATTCTTTTTCTGCTTCGGCAATGGTTTTTCCTGTGCAGGCACTATAAATGCCAAGGAGATTGGAAATCCCCGGTTTATCTTCACTAAAACGAACTTCGTTATCAGAATCTGTCACAGCACGCTTGACTTTATTCATAATGACAGCAGGCTCATCCATAAGAGCAATGGTATTATTTTTATTTTCATCAGATTTTGACATTTTCTTTGTAGGCTCTTGCAAAGCCATAACCCTTGCCCCCACCTTGCCAATATATGCTTCCGGAATTTTAAAGGTATCTCCATAAATACCATTAAATCTGCCTGCAATATCTCTTGTAATTTCCAAATGCTGTCTTTGGTCTTCCCCTACGGGAACCAAATCTGTCTGGTACAGCAAGATGTCCGCTGCCATCAATACAGGATAGGTATACAGTCCCGTATTGATATTGTCAGAATGCTTTGCTGCCTTATCCTTAAACTGGGTCATGCGGTTCATTTCTCCCATATAGGTATAGCAATTTAATATCCATCCCAATTCTGCGTGCTGAGAAACATGGGACTGATAATAAATGATATTCTTTTCCGGATCAAGCCCTACTGCCAAATACTGTTTCAGCAAATCCTTTGCCTGCTTCCGCAGCTTCACAGGGTCCTGTCTGACTGTAATAGCGTGCATATCCACAATACAATACAGGCAATCATAATCCTCTTGCAGTGTAGTCCAGTTTTTCATCGCTCCCAGATAATTGCCCAATGTAATCATACCAGAGGGCTGCATACCACTAAATATTCTCTTTTTTTCTTCCACCGTTCTCCCTACCTTTCTTTTTTCCTAACACATTGAATGCTTATTTCTTTTCCTTATATTCTGCGTCAATATATCCGTCATCCACAGGAATGACAAAAACACATATTAAATATGCCAATATTCCCATAAATACTGCTGTAAACAAACTTACAAGCACCCATAACAAGCGGATAAGCGTTGCGTCTACATTAAAATATTCTGCAATGCCACCACAAACACCACATATTTTAACATCTGTTCCGGAACGATATAATTTCTTCATAAAAAACTCCTCCTTCATTCTTTTTGAAAATAATCATGAGCCAAAAAACTAAAAAATGTATCTTCTGCTACAATGATATGATCTGCCACTTCAATATCAATTTCATATAATAGCTTCCGTAATTTTGCCGTCAGTTCCACATCTGCAAAGGAAGGCTTATTGCTACCACCCGGATGATTATGCATCAAAATGACAGAAGCTGCACGATATTTTAATGCTGTTTCCACAACCATCCTTGGATACACCAACGCTCCGTTTACAGTACCCTCCGAAATCAAAGAACAGTGGATTATCCGTCTTTTACTATCTAGGCACAGCATATACGACCGTTCATAATGATAATCTCCCAATAAATCCATGGCGTATGCACCAGCTTTTTGTACAGAATCAATTTCCACAGGACTTTTCCACTTTGCCTGTCGGTATCTACGCATCAATTCCATTTGCAAGCAGATTAAAACAGCAGTACTTTCTTTTACACCACATCTTTTTGAAATTTCTATGGCATCTGACTCCAAAAGCATTTTCAAGGAGCCAAACTCCTGAATCATTTTATGTGCCAATGCATTGGTATCTCCACGGGGTATTGCACTGTACAGTAGCATTTCCAGCAGTTCATGATCAGCAAAGCCTTCTCCGCCTTCTGTCAGAAATCGCTTTCGCATCCTTTCTCGATGACCTTTGTGCAGATTTTCTTCCCCCATGCTTATCCCTCAATTTCTAAATGCTTTGTCAGTACAGACAATCTGCCGTCATAAATAATTTCAAGCAGTGCTTCTAATTGACGCAATGCTTTTTTTACAAGCTCCTCTGTAATCAATCCCTCATCTCTTGCATCTGCCAATTCTGCCAAATCCACTACTTTCACAAAACCATCAGGGTAAATCACCACATCTGCCAAAAGGTCTGTGAATAAATAGCTGTTTTCCTTTTCATCTCTGGTTGTTTCTATAATATCACAATAATAATACGCTAATTGGTTGTCATCATCCAAAAATTTGCTGATTTTATATCCTTCCTTCAAAAAATAGCAGGAAACACCATGACTGAATGCCGCCTTTGGGCGAAATACCTTCCACTTTGTAATCAGCGTATTTTCATCTTCATAAAGCAAAATATCATCTTTTAATTCTATGGTTTCTAACGGTATAAACCGTTTTCTATATAATTTTGGCAGGCTCATATCAGGCATCCCCTTCTTCTTTGTCCGTTTCAACATAATCAATTTATCCTACAGCTCTGTTTTTCCTGTAAGATTCTTTTCCATTATAAAGAATTATTCTATAAAAAACAAGTATTCCCTTTGGAAAGTCCACCTAAAGTCCCTATGTGTACGAAAAAAGAAAACCCCATCCACAAGGGATGGGGACTTTCGCACAACCGTAATATCCTATTTCGGGTATAATCAAATTTTATATCAAACTTACCATTTGATAGGCTTACCTTCTTTTTTCCACTGATGGAATTCAGATGCTGCTGTGAACAATGCGTCTGTAGAAGAGTTCAAGCCTGTTTCACAAGAGTCCTGAATAACGCCGATAATGAAACCTACACCAACAACCTGCATTGCCACATCGGCAGAAATACCAAACAGAGAGCAAGCCAGAGGAATCAGCAACAGGGAGCCACCAGCAACACCAGAAGCACCACAGGCAGAAACTGCTGCAATCACACTCAGCAAAATTGCTGTGGGAATATCAACTTGAATACCCATTGTGTATACAGTTGCCAATGTCATAACAGTAATTGTAATGGCTGCACCACCCATGTTGATGGTTGCACCCAAGGGAATGGATACAGAGTAGTTATCTTCATCCAAGCCCAATTCTTCACAAAGCTCCATGTTGACAGGGATATTTGCTGCAGAGCTTCTTGTAAAGAACGCTGTGATGAAAGAGTCCTTCAAGCACTTAAATACCAAAGGATAGGGATTCTGTCTAATCTGTGTAAATACGATGATAGGATTTACAATCAATGCAATTACTGCCATAGAGCCTACCAAAATACCAATCAGGCGACCGTATGTTGCAAAAATACCCAGACCGTTCTGAGATACTGTATTGAATACCAGACCAAGAATACCAAAAGGTGCAAAGCTGATTACCCATCTAACTGCCTGAGAAACAGCATCTGCAAAGTCGTTGATACCCTTCTTTGTAGAATCGGAAGCGTGTTTCAAAGCCAGACCAAAGATAACAGCCCAAGCCAAAATACCAATGTAGTTTGCATTTACAATAGAACCGATGGGGTTGGATACCACATTCAGCAGAAGGGTTTTCATAACTTCGCCAATACCGCCGGGTGCAGCTGCAGCTGCTTCAGCTGCCTCAGGCAGAATCAGTTCTACAGGGAACATGAAAGATGCAAAAACCGCTACTACAGCAGATGCAAATGTACCCACCAGATACAGAACAACGACACGTCCCATGTTGGCACCGCCGCCTTCTTTGTTGTTTGCCAATGCACCCATAACCAAGAAGAATACCAGAATGGGAGCAACTGCTTTCAAAGCACTTACAAACAACTCGCCCAAAATACCGATTGGTGTAGCCTGTGGAATGGCTACCCCCAAGATTGCACCGATGATCAAACCACCGATGATACGTTTTACTAAACTAATGCTATTCCATTTTTCAAAAAGATTCATTGTTTCCTTCTCCTATTTCTTTGATTTTCAGATGGATCCTACGGTTGAATACGAAAATTTCTAAAAGAAAAAGTATGAAATATATAGATAGTATGGCGGGCTGCATCAAAATTAACAGCAGCCGAATACTTTTTCACAAAGCTTTTTACCTGTCGGTGTAACAGCAAGACCTCCCTCTGCTGTTTCTTTCAGGGAATTTGACATAGCATCCCCAATTTTTTTCATTGCAACAATGACTTCATCTGCAGGAATTGCACTTTCTATTCCTGCAAGTGCCAGCTCTGCTGCCACAAAAGCATTTGCAACACCTGCGGCATTTCTCTTAATACAAGGGATTTCCACAAGCCCCGCAACCGGGTCACAGACAAGTCCTAAAATATTTTTAAGTGCAATGGCACAGGCGTGTTCACTCATTTTTGGTGTACCACCGCAAAGCTCAACCAATGCCGCAGCTGCCATGGCACTTGCAGCACCACATTCTGCTTGGCATCCGCCCTCCGCACCTGCAATACTTGCATTATTTGCAATTACCATGCCTACGGCCGAGGCTGTAAATAAAGACATGATAATCTTTTTATCTTCTATTTTTCTTTCCTCAGAAATGGTTAGAAGTGCGGATGGAAGAATGCCGCAACTACCGGCTGTGGGAGATGCCACAATACGACCCATGCAAGCATTTGTCTGGGACACTGCCAATGCTTTTGTCATGGCTGTTCCAAATATTTTGCCGCAAATATTTCTTTCTTCTTCCACTGCCCGCATCATTTTGAAGGCATCACCACCTGTCAAACCGCTGGCAGAACGCTTATCTGGATCAAGACCATCCTGTACCGATTCCCGCATAACCTCCAAGGCGTGTGCCATGGTTTCATACATGACCTCCTGCGTTGTTTCTGCTGCCTCCGCTTGCTCCTGCAGGACAATTTGAGAAAGTGTTTTATTTTCCTCAGTCGCTGCTGCGACCAATTCCGCTAAAGAATTATACTTAAACATCATGTGTCTCCTTTCTTGTTTAAATTGCTTTCAGGATTGTAGATGCAAAAATATGGGGATTTTCTAAAATGGCTTCATTCAAAGATTCATTGATGTTACCATCAATTTCAATGGTCATAACGGCTGTACCACCCTTATGATCTCTGCATAAAGAGAAGCCATGAATATTAACACCTTTTTCTGCCAAAATATTTGTTACTACGGCAATCATGCCGGGTACATCCTGATGTGGAATAACCAAAGTATCCGATTTTCCCGTAATGTTTACATCAGTATCATTGATTTTATTGATTACAATATTTCCGCCACCCACAGATGCCCCCTGTACCAATGCTTCATTGCCATTGGCATCAGTCAGTGTAATTTCTGCTGTATTGGGATGTGCACCATCAATTTCCGTTTCCTCAAAAATAAATTCCAAATCCTGCTCTTTGGCAATTTCCATACTGTTTCGGATGCGTGCATCGTCTGTTTCCATACCAAGAATACCAGCAATCACAGCTTTGTCTGTGCCATGTCCCTTATATGTCTTGGCAAAAGAACCACTGAAGCGTATCTGTGCCTTTACAGGCTTTGTTCCTAAAATGGATCGTGCATACTTACCGATACGAACAGCCCCCGCAGTATGGGAGCTGGATGGGCCAATCATAACCGGTCCAATAATATCAAATGCTTGCAGCATAAAATCTCTCCTTGTTTAATTGATTGTTGCTCCTACTTTCGCAGATTTCATAAATCCATCGCATAGAACAGAAATTGTTAAAAAATATTGTGTTCTACGCTGATATAATTATATATGATAAAATTCGACTAAGTCAATACTAATCTAAAAAAAGTTTTTTTACCAAGGACATTTTTTCATTTTTTCAAGACATATGTCTTTTATTGACATACAGTATAGAAAAATTAACCAAAAACCATCCTTTTCTTCATTTATTTTTTACATATGCAAATTTATTTTCTCTCCTACTCTGTCTGTTATTTGACAAACTTTCTATGAATTTTTTCTGGAAAGCTACAGAGAAAATTCATAATACGGATTTTAGATGCAGTATAATGCAGGTCTGAAAAAGGACAATTCCCGGCATTTTTATCGCTATGCCCTAAACAGGTTCGTAAAAAATAGGAACTATAAAAATATCCCTATGATAGAGTATAAATCAAACTATCATAGGGATATTTTTATGCCAAGTGCGTACAGAAACCTCCGAAAACCGACATATTTACAAAATCCAATGAAAAACAAAACTGACTTCCCTTAAAAAGCGAAGTCAGTTCGTTATCTCAAAATTTAAGATTCATGCCACAGGGGCTTTTGCGATTTACATATAACCGCCCATGCCGCCACCCATACCAGGGTCAGGAGCGACCGGTGTCTTAGAAGGCAATTCTGCCACCACTGCTTCTGTTGTCAAGAATGTAGATGCAACGGAGGTGGCATTCTGGAGTGCACTTCTTGTTACCTTTGCAGGGTCAAGGATACCCGCTTCTACCATTTCTACATATTCTTCTGTCAAAGCATTGAACCCAATGCCAGATTCCATTTCCATGACTTTATTTACAATAATAGAGCCTTCCAAACCTGCATTTTCCACAATCTGACGCAAAGGTGCTTCCAAAGCCTTGATGACAATATTGGCACCCGTCTTTTCATCCCCCTGCAAAGAGTTGCAAGCTACCTTTACCTTGGCAATGGTATGCAAAAGTGCTGCACCGCCACCGGCTACAATCCCTTCTTCCATGGCTGCTCTTGTTGCTGCCAAAGCATCTTCCATACGCATTTTCTTTTCTTTCATTTCCGTTTCTGTTGCAGCACCAACTTTGATAACGGCTACACCACCACAAAGCTTTGCCAGTCTTTCCTGCAATTTTTCTCTGTCAAAATCGGATTCTGTTTCTTCAATCGCTGCTCTAATCTGGTGGATACGACCATCAATATCTGCTTTGTCGCCTGCACCGTCTGCAATAATGGTCAGGTCTTTTTCTACTCTAACTGTCTTTGCACGACCTAACATATCCAATGTTGCATCCTTCAAATCCAGACCAATTTCTTCGGAAATCACCTGTGCACCTGTCAGTGCCGCAATGTCAGCAAGCTGTGCTTTTCTTCTGTCACCATAGCCGGGAGCTTTTACTGCTACACAATTAAAAGTGCCTCTCAGTTTATTCAGAACCAATGTTGCCAAGGCTTCTCCTTCCACATCCTCTGCAATCATCAGAAGCTTACCGCCCACCTGCATAATCTGTTCCAACAAAGGAACCAAATCCTGAATATTGGAAATCTTTTTGTCTGTCAGTAAAATGAAGGGATCTTCCAATACTGCAACCATTTTATCCATGTCTGTGGACATATATGCAGACAGATAGCCTTTATCAAACTGCATCCCTTCTACCAAGTCTAATTCTGTTTTCATAGTCTTGGATTCTTCTACTGTAATTACGCCATCATTTGTCACTTTTTCCATGGCATCTGCAATCATATCCCCCACTTCCTCATCTCCTGCGGAAATGGAAGCTACGTTTGCAATATGTTTCTTTGTTGTTACTTCCTGACTCATTTTACGAATTTCTTCTACAGCAGCATCTGTTGCTTTCTGCATCCCTTTTCTGAGAATAATGGCATTTGCACCTGCTGCGATGTTTTTCAGACCTTCCTGAATCATGGCCTGTGCCAGAACTGTCGCTGTTGTTGTACCGTCCCCTGCCACATCATTTGTCTGCGTTGCCACTTCTTTTACAAGCTGTGCACCCATATTTTCATAAGCGTCTTCCAGTTCAATATCTCTTGCAATGGTTACACCATCATTTGTAATCAACGGAGATGTGAATTTTCTGTCCAATACCACATTCCGCCCCTTGGGCCCCAATGTCACCTTTACGGTATTTGCCAGTTTATCCACACCTGCTGCCATTGCGTTTCTTGCATCTGTACTATACTTAATTTCCTTTGCCATAATCCCATCGCCTCCTGCATATCTCTATTATTCTGTTACGATTGCCAAAATATCGTTCTGACGTATTACCAAATATTCCTCGCCTTGGAATTTCACTTCCATTGCACCATATTTGGGGAATAAAACTCTATCGCCTTCTTTTAAAATCATTTCTACCTTGGTATCTCCCACCATGCCACCGGGGCCAACTGCAACAACAATTGCTTCCTGGGGTTTTTCCTGAGAGGAAGAAGTCAAAATCAGTCCCGACTTTGTGGTTTCCTCTGCTGCCACCTGTTTCAGTACAACTTTATCTGCCAATGGTACGAGTTTCATAATTATCTGCCTCCTCATAGCTGTTCTCAATCTGTTAGCACTCATTTATACCGAGTGCTAATTACAAGTATTATCTTAGCTATTTTTTCCTTTTTATTCAAATACCATTATAGATGATATTCCATTATATATGGGAAAATACCGTTAAAATAAGAAAAATCAGGTAGAAAATAATATTTTTTCTCCTGATTTCTCTTGTTTTCTTCTATTTTCTTTTGTTCTTAAAAATTCGATAAAAGAAATTAAAAAAAATAATAAAAATTCGCTTCTTTTATTGCACAAATCGTCTTAGGATCCGTCTGAAATACACGTTTTTTTATTTCTTTTCTCTGTTTGCTTTGTCAATGGCTGAAGCTGCAGAAAGTGCTGCCACAAGTCCCTCTCCCACTGCCTTTGCAATTTGATAAGGTGTACCGGTACAATCTCCCGCTGCATAAACATAAGGTAAATTGGTTTCCATATTCCGATTTACAACAATATTTTTCCCATCTGTTTCCAATCCAAAAAGCAAACTGTCAGGCGGCATGGAATCCTTTGCAAAGAAAACACCATCACACTCCAATGCTTCCCCTTTTATTTCCAATCCCGTCAATTTGCTGCCATCTCCCAAAACAGCAGAAGGTCTGCCTTCCACAACCTGAATATTTTCTTTCAAATTGAGTACAGGCTCATATAAGGGAATATAGACAACTTCACTGCAAATATCCGAAAGGAAATTGGCTTCCGCCTCCCCTTCTCCATTTTCTGCCACTACTGCAACCTTTCTGCCTCTATACAGCATCCCGTCACAGGTTGCACAATAGCTGACACCCTTTCCCAGATATTCTATTTCATGATTGATTCCTTTACTCTTGCTCAATCCTGTTGCAAGGATAATTGCTTTTGCTTCTATAAACTGATTTTCCGCATTCACCACATAATGCTCACCCATAGACAAAATCTGGCTCACTCTACATTCCTGAAACTCCACACCCTTCTGTATGGCATGGTCAAAAAGGCGGTTCAATAATTCCTCGCCTCCAATATCGGGAAGTCCCGGATAATTGTCTACCTTTTCAGCCGCAAATAACAACGAGCTGTCCAAACTTCTACCAAATATTCTTACTGTTTTATTTCTCTGACGGCAGTTAATGGCTGCAGACAATGCCGCCGGCCCTCCACCAATAATTGCAACATCTAACATAAAATTCCTCCTTTACTTCCTGCTCCCATAACACCGGCATTTTTGCCATATCCTCTATATTTCTATATTCTATCTGGAAAAAGCAAAAAATGCAATATCAAGAGAATCAGGATACATAACCTCTCTAGGGCATATCCAAAAATCCCATTGCTTGTCTTTCCCCATATACCTGCAGAAGCAAGTTTGCAGATTTACCCTGACATATATCAATGTTATACCAATTTCTGTTTTAAAATACAAAAGAAAAAGCCTTGGGACTTTTTCCAAAGCCCCACAAGCCTTTAAAAATGGTCAGTCGTTTTGATAGAAAACCGTAAACCAAAGCTTTATCCGCAATATTTCTTTGAAGCATTGCAAAATCAAGCATCATGCAGCATTGTATCACGCCTTGAAAATCCTATAAAAAAGATTTTTCGCATACAATACAAATAAAAACGAAATAAAAGAGTTTGATTGACAGTCTGCAGAGTAACCTTCATTACCCTGCAGGCTGTATTTTCCTGATTGCATTATTTCTTCGCTTCTGCTCTTTCTGCAATAATCCGTTTCTGGATTTCTGCAGGTGCTTCTTCATAGCGTTCAAAACGATGTCTGTAGTCCCCACGGCTCTGCGTCATAGAACGCAGGTCTGTAGCATATTTCTGCATTTCAGAGGTAGGCACCTCTGCCACGATGCACTTTTTGTTGCCCACTGCATCCATACTCAAAATACGTCCACGACGTTTTGTAATATCCCCCATAATGTCGCCCATGTATTTTTCAGGAATCAATACCTCTACGTGTTCGATAGGCTCCAGAATCGTCGGCTTTGCCTGTGGAACCCCTTCTTTGAAGGCTACAGATGTCGCCATCTTAAATGCCATTTCAGAGGAGTCAACAGGGTGATAGGAGCCATCTGTAAGGGTGGCTTTTAAGCCAACAACAGGGTATCCTGCTAAAACACCGCTCAATACACATTCCTGCAAGCCCTTTTCGACAGCAGGGAAATACTGTTTTGGCACAGAACCGCCAAAAATCTTTTCTTCAAATACATAAGGCACCGTCATGTCGCCGCTAGGCTCAAATTCCATCACAACATCACCAAACTGACCATGACCGCCGGACTGTTTCTTATATTTTCCACGAACAGAGGCTTTTGCTTTGATTGTTTCCCGATAGGGAATAATGGGTGCAGCCAGCTCCACTTCGATTTTATATTTTGTTTTCAGCTTGTTGACCATAACATCCAGCTGCTGTTCTCCGATACCATAAATGAGTGTCTGTTTTGTTTCTGCATTCACCTGCATTTTGATGGTAGGGTCTTCTTCTCGGATTTTGGACAGTGCAGAGGAGAGCTTATCTTCATCCCCCTTGCCCTTAGGCTGAATCGCCATGCAAAGTACAGATTCAGGCAATGCAATTTTGGGAATGATAATATTTGCTTCTTTCAAAGACAGCGTATCCTGTGTAGAAGTATTGGACAGCTTTGCCAAAGCACCAATATCACCAGAATGAAGCTCCTCTACTTCAATCTGTTCTTTTCCTCGAATCACATACAGATGACCTACTTTTTCCACAGTATCCTTTTCTTCATTATATACACTCATGGTATTGTTTAATGTTCCTGTCATCACTCTAAAGAGATTCAAGCGACCAATATAAGGGTCTGCAATGGTTTTAAAGACGTATGCAGAGAATCTTTCGTCATCGGTACTGCAATATACAACATCGTGTCCATCATGAAACGCATGGAAATTTTTCTTTGCTTCAATAGCGGGAGGTGTAAAGCGAACAATCGTATTGAGCAGAAGCTTTACGCCGTAGCCAAGGGTAGCAGAGCCACACATAACAGGTGCAATACTTCTTTCTGAAATACCATGCAAAAGACCATCATAAATTTCTTCTTCTGTCAGTTCTATGTCATTGAAAAATTTTTCCATCAACTCGTCGCTGCTTTCTGCCGCAACCTCCACAATCATGGAACGCAAAACCTCAACCTCATCCTTTTTATCTTCAGGCATATCACAGGGCTGCAGCTTGCCATTTACTTTCTTTCTGGCATCCCTTTTGATGACGTTAATAAAGCCAATGAAATCACCGTTTTCATCGTCAAAAGGAATTTCCAAGGGTGCAACTGCTTTACCGAACTTTGCTCTCATATCAGCCAGTGTTTTTTCAAAATCAGCCTTTTCATCATCCATATGATTGATAAAGAACATTCTCGGCATATTCATTTCTTCTGTGTATTCCCATGCCTTTTCTGTACCGACTTCCACGCCGGATTTTGCGGAAACCATAATGAGGGCAGTATCAGCAACATTCATAGCCAGTTTGGATTCTGCCACAAAATCAAAATAACCGGGTGTATCCAAAAAGTTAATTTTTGTATCCTGCCATTCTACAGGCAGTACTGCTGTATTGATAGAAACCTTACGGCGAATTTCTTCTGGTTCGTAGTCACTTGTGGTATTCCCATCTTCAACCTTGCCAAATCTCTTTGTAGCACCGGAGTAAAACAGTGCTGCTTCGGCATAGGTTGTTTTACCAGAACCACTGTGACCTAATAAAACTACGTTTCTCACCTGATTTGATGCGTAACTTTTCATATTGACTACCTCCCTTATGGTATTTAAAATCGGATGTTTATCCGCTGTATTCATGTATACAGTATATAAATATTACACAATATACATCATTCTTTATATACGACGCTTGTTGTTATTTCCCCTTCTTTTTTTCAACATAATTTTTTACAAACAACATAATTATCAAGATATATCATTTATACAGCATTGTTTTGTGCGTTATTTATACATTTTATCCATAAAATTTCACTTCTGTTTTTACTGTTCCGATACCTTCCATGGCAAACCAAAATAAGCCGCAATGGCCTTTGTATATGCCTGTGCAATGGCATCAATATCCCCCTTCATCCAAAGGGCATCCTCCGGATTATCATGGTATGCCGTTTCTACCAATACTGCAGGTGCATTGGTGCGACGCAACTCTCTCAAAACAGCTGTGCTTACAGCATTGACCTTTTGGGGATTGGGATAAAGCTTCTTCATTTCATCCCTCACAAAATCTGCAATTTCCTTTCCTTTTGGGCTGTTATAAAAATAGTATACATCTGTTCCTTGCAGCTTTCCGGCAAGAGATGCTGGTGCTGCATTGGAGTGGATGGCAAAATGTAGATCATAATCACCTGCATTGGAATCAGAGATAGCTTCTCCCAAAGTCATCTCCGGTCTATTTCTCCCCACCTCAATGCCAGATGCCAAGAGATATGGTTCCATTGCATCTGCAATGAGATTTGCATATTCCTCCTCCGTTCCACCATTTACAAATTCATTATACTCCTGTAAAGAAGGACTTAGATAAACACGGGGCATATGCTCCCCTCCTGTCATATATTCTACTTCCCAGTCTATGTAAAGAAAAGATTACGGTGCCTGTCTTTTTTCAACGCAGCAAAAAAGAGACCTCCTCAAAGGTGAAAGCCTCTTTTCTTTTTGTCTGTTCTTATTCTTTTACAAAATCTTCTGTATGATAGTTTTTCTGGGACCTGTGTTCGTTCAATACAACCTGTGCAATATTCATGGCATGGTCAGAAATACGCTCCAGATTCCCCAGCATTTCCAAGAAGTGAATCCCCGCATTGACGTTACATTCTGCATTGGAAAGTCTGTCGATATGGCTCGCACGAAGCTCTTTTTCCATTGCGTCCACTTTTTCTTCCAACACCGCTGTTTTCAAGGCATAGTTAATATCGCCGCTTTCCAAAGCACGCAAAGCATTTTCATAGCTGGCAATAGCAGTATTGGTCATGCGAAGCAGCTCCTCCTGTGCCATTGCAGAGAAACGAATTTCTTCCCGTTCCATTTCTTCTGCCAGTTCCGCAATATTTTCCGCATGGTCACCCACACGCTCCATATCACTGATGGTATTTAATAAAGAGGTTGTTGTTTGATTATCACGCTCACCAATCTGCAAAGTACACAGTTTAATGAGATACTCAGAAATATTATCACATACTTTATCAATGACGTTTTCTCTATTTTTTACTTCTTCAATTTTTTCATGGTCTGTTTCAATCAGTGCGTCAATGGCACATTTCAAGTTCTCCTCTGCAATATGCCCAAGACGGATTGCTTCCAGCTTTGCCCCCTCTACCGCAAGGCTTGGCGTTTCCAAAATACGCTTGTCCAAATGCACCAGCTGGCTTTCGTCCACACGTTCCACTTCTTCCACCCCATTGATTTTCTTCGCCAATGTAATGATAATGCCTGACAAAGGAATCATCATAAGGGTTGTACCAATATTGAAAGCCGTATGAATCGCACTAATCTCAGTCTGTGTAATGATGTCAGAGCCCATAGCGGGATTGATTACGGTAAAGTATACGATTGCCAAAACGCTGAATGTAAATGCACCGACAATATTGAACATTAAGTGCATATAACCTACACATTTTGCAGTTTTTGTTGCACCAATACCACTTAACAACGCTGTGATACAGGTACCAATGTTCTGCCCCATGATAATATAAACCGCTGCATTGAAGGGAACCAGTCCCGATGCTGCCAAGGACAGCAAAATACCTTGAGATGCAGAGGAGCTTTGGATAACTGCTGTAACAAATGCACCGGCAAAAATACCCAAAAGAGGATTGCTCCCCAATGTAACAAACAGAGAACGAAATGCCTCAGACTCCTGCAAAGGTGCAACAGAGGAGGACATTGTGCCAATCCCGATAAACAAAATACCAAAGCCAATGACAATGGAAGCAATTTCCTTTCTGCGGTTATTTTTTCCGCTCATAGACAAAATAACGCCCAGCATCACAGCCAAAGGTGCAATGGTAGCGGGGCTGAGCATCTTTGCCCATTCAGAACTAGCTACCAACCAACCTGTAATGGTTGTACCAATATTTGCACCCATAATGACACTCATAGCCTGTGTCAGATTCATCAGTCCGGCATTTACAAAACCCACAACCATAACCGTAGTTGCAGAAGAACTTTGCACGATTGCGGTCACCAATGCCCCCAAGGCAATCCCCATAAGCTTGTTTTGTGTTAACGCCTCTAAAATAGATTTCATTTTGGAACCGGCAGCATTTTGTAGTCCTTGTGCCATGATATTCATGCCATAAATAAAAAGGGCCAATCCGCCAATAAAAGGTATTAACATTTCTGCGTAATTCATAATTCCCTCCTATAAATTTTTATTATACAACATAACCTTCTTTTATATACTTCCACATAATACCACATTCTTTTTGACCTTGCAATCGTATCTTGGCAAAAACAGAATGTTTTTGTCGTTCTGAACAAAAACTTTATATGCAGATGCAAAAAGAATGTAGGACGTATCCGAAAATTGGCTTATACAGAATTTTTCATGGAGTAAGTCACACAAAGTATAAAATTGCACGGTAAGGCTCATGGAATCTACTCAAAGAGCCTATAAACAGCCCTTTCCTTTATTTGATACACGTTCCAAGAATCGTACCGCCACCGGCTACATAATCTCCGTCATAAAGCACTAGAGCTTGTCCGGGTGTCACTGCCCTTTGCGGTTCATCAAAAACACATTCCATTACATCCCCTGCTACAGATTTCACCGTACACCATGCGGTTTTATGGCTATAACGGATTTTACCTAAAAAACGCATTCCTTCCACAAATGCAGACACTGCCATGGGATTCAGCTGTGCTGCATAAACCCTTTGTGTAAAAAGTGCTGCATTATCACAAAGCACCACCTGATTTTTTTCCCCATCCAAATGATGTACATACATTGGCTTTCCAAAAGCAATGCCAAGACCTTTTCTCTGTCCCACCGTATAATAAGCCAGACCTTTATGCTGTCCCAGTACATTGCCATCCATATCCACAAAATCGCCGGTATTTTGTGTCATTCCTCTTTGCCTTTGCAAAAATGCTGTATAATCTCCATCAGGAATGAAACAAATATCCTGACTATCCCTTTTTTTTGCCACAAAATCATCTATATTTTCCGCAATTCTCCGAATCTCCTGTTTTTCATAGGAGCCGATTGGCATGATGGTTCTTTTGAGTTGTTCCTGTGTCAGGCGATACAGGGCATAGGTCTGATCCTTTGTTTCTGTAACAGAATGTTTGATGGCAAGCCTGCCTGTTTTGGGATGTTTTTCTATTCTGGCATAGTGACCTGTTGCAATAGAATCCGCACCAATTTCATCGGCATATTGCAAAAGTGCCTCCCATTTCACATGGCGGTTGCACATGATGCAAGGATTGGGTGTCTGCCCTTTTTCATAGCTATCCATAAAATACTCTACGACATTTTCTCGAAATTCCTTTCGGAAATCCAGTACATGATAAGCAATCCCAAGCTTTTCTGCCACTCGCCTTGCATCCTGTACCGCTGCCATATTGCCACAGCCTTCCCTTTCTCCTTCGTTTTGCCACATACCCATAGTCACACCAATGACTTCATATCCTTGCTTTTGCAAAAGATATGCGGCAACAGAACTGTCAACGCCTCCTGACATTCCAACAATAACCTTCTTCTGCACTTTTGTATCAAATCCTTTCTGAAATCTATCTAAAAATCATGCTTTCTTCCTTATAATTGTTTGCTCTTAGCAAATTCTGTATTATGGTATCATATTTTTCCCCCAAGAACAAGAAAAGATACCATTTTCCACAACTTCCCTCTATCTCTATGAAAGCCCTTTAAAATGGAACAGGCACAAATTCCGTAATATCAACGGAAAGCCCTTTGGGATTGATTGGATACTGATAAAAGGCTAAAAAAAGATTCCTATATTCCCGTCGGGTACACATCTTATATAAAAGGCTGATTTGCTTTCCATGCTCCACGCCAATCTCCGTTTCAATCCAGTCATCTACCATACACGCTTGTATGTAAGCAATCCCCTTTTGCGGTTTTGGTGCAGTTAATACAATAAATTCGTTTTTTGCCTTTGGTGCTTCCAGCATCTCCTCCATACATTCTATCAGCTCCTGCTCTGTGCAATCCTCAACGGTTTTTTTCTGCATTTGAATGGTAAAGGCCTTTGGATAGGAAACTGCTATAAATTGTGCTTTGTCATTTGCCAATACTTTTTTTCTGTGTTTCTGCTTTTCTAAGACGTATCTGAAAAACATATTCTTCCTCCACTCATTATCATTGATTTTCTTCCATTATATTCCTTCTTTCGTTCCAATAAAATATCTTTTCATAGAATTTTCTGCAAAAAAACAAAAAAGACTGTAAAAAACTTAGAACTTTGCCACATTCCCAAGACTTTGAAAAAAACTTTCCGAAGCTTTCTCCCTTTCACTTTTTCCTTGTCATAGCTGAATAGCCGTGAAAAAGACTCTCCGAGGAAACTAGGATTATCCAATATACCCGAAGAAAAATCGCCCAAGTCGTAAGACGACCTGAGCGATTTTTCGATGTTTTTTTCATTTTTTCGGTATAACAATGATACTGCTCACCAAAAATACCAATGATGCTTATACATTACATTGCTTGCATATTTTTATATTTCTTCCGTGTGATGATGCAACTCATCAATATCCTCTACAGGTGGCTGCAACCCTGCAATTTCTAAATTATTCTTCTGTGCATAGTCCCACAATGCGGCATGAAGTGCTTCTTCTGCCAGACAGGAACAGTGGACTTTTACAGGAGGCAGACCATCCAATGCTTCTGTGACAGCACGATTGGTTACTTCCAATGCTTCTTCCACCGATTTGCCCTTTACCATTTCTGTTGCCATGGAGCTGGTTGCCACCGCTGCACCACAGCCAAAGGTTCTGAATTTTGCATCCTTTACAATATTATCTTCAATTTGCAGATATACCTTCATAATATCGCCACACTTAGCATTTCCCACCATGCCTACACCACTAGCATTTTCAATTTCTCCTACATTTCTAGGATTCATAAAGTGGTCCATCACCTTTTCGCTATATTCCATTTTCTTTTCCTCCTTGGTATCCTATTCAAATATCTTTTGATTTTCTTTTCTTATTTCTTTTTTGTAATTTCCTCATACAGCGGAGACATATCACGCAATCTCTGTACAATAACAGGCAGTTTCTCCAATATAAAATCTACTTCTTTTTCTGTGTTATCTTTGTCCAATGTCAGTCTTAAAGAACCGTGTGCCTTTTCATGAGGTAATCCAATGGCAAGCAGTACATGAGAAGGGTCAAGAGAAGCAGATGTACAAGCGGAACCACTGGATGCCGCAATACCCAAAGCATCTAACAAAAGAAGCATGGACTCCCCTTCAATAAATTCAAAAGCGATATTGCAGTTACCTGGCAGTCTGTCTATAGGATGCCCATTCAATCTACTGTAAGGGATTTTTTCCAATATGCCCTGAATAAGCTTGTCACGCAACTTTACCAATCTTGCAGCTGTTTCTTCCATTTCTTCCACTGCCAGCTCTACCGCCTTACCAAGACCTACGATACCGGGAATGTTTTCTGTACCTGCACGCATTTTCTTTTCCTGTGCCCCACCAAAAATCAGAGGTGCTACTTTTACGCCTTTGCGGATATAGATTGCACCGATTCCCTTTGGTGCTCCCAGCTTATGACCACTCATGGAAAGTAAGTCAATATTCATTTCTTCTACATCAATGGGAACATGACCAACTGCCTGTACTGCATCTGTATGGAAATAAACCCCTTTTTTCTTTGCCAGAGTGCCAATCTCTTTAATCGGTTCTATGGTACCGATTTCATTATTCGCAAACATGATAGAAATCAAAATGGTTTCCGGACGAATTGCCGCTTCCAATGCGTCCAGACTAATCTTCCCATATTCATCCACATCCAAATAGGTTACTTCAAAGCCGTGTTTTTCCAGATATTCACAAGTATGCAAAATGGCATGATGTTCAATTTTTGTAGTAATAATATGGTTGCCCTTTCCTACCATTGCTTCGGCAACACCACGCAATGCCATATTATCACTTTCAGAACCACCGGCTGTAAAATAAATTTCCGCAGGCTTTGCATGAATCCCTGCTGCCACCTGCTCTCTTGCTTTTTCCAGTGCTTTTTTACTTTCTTTGGCAATGCCGTATAAACCGGAAGCATTTCCATAATATTTTTTAAAATAAGGCAAAACTGCATCCATTACTTCATCTCTCACCGCTGTTGTTGCCGCATGGTCCATATAAATTTTTGTTTCCATTTTCTGTCCCTCCTAAAACCATAAACCGTAATTTCTGGTTGCATTTTATTATTTACATCTATATCATAGTTTTCTTATATGTTTTATGTGAATTAAATGTATCACGATATTTCTGTTTTGTCAATATCTTTTTTGAAAGCTTGCGAAAATTTTATTTTCCTTCTTTGTTTTCTCTTGGATAAGCTCCTTCCAAAATCCCGATTTTCTCACAAAATCAAGGAATTCCACTCTAGCAAAAGCATACCCAGTCCTCCGTAATTTTATGAAAAAGCCTTCAAAATATCCCCTTTTTTTATCGCATTTTTGTCTAGTCATCCATTGTGACCGTAATTTAGTTTTTTTCTTCCTATCTGTGTCGTGACCTTTTCCGGCAAAAGAAATACTCTATAATTAAAAAATAGATACCTACAGTTATCTTCTATGCACTATCAGGGTGTTGTCAAATCCCCTTGTCTGCAAGCACTCTTTCAGAAGAACAGAGGTATCAGCAGACGTACTCCCTCAATATAAATTTCTGTCTGTAACTTCCATTCGAAAAATCTGATGCCGTCAGGATTGTGACAGATAGTTATTTCTGACAATACTTTGTTTTCCAACCCCTTCTCTACATCTCTGAAGGCAGAAAGAATAGGTTTTTCTGGAGTTTCATAGCGATATCTATAGGACTATATACCCTTTTTATACCCTTTTGTTTCAATAAAAATCATATTCCTTTGCTCCGTGAAAAAAGAGGAGTCATTGCTTTTTTCATGTTTGATTTGTAAAACAGCGGGAATATTTATAGAAAACACACTACTTTTTATTTAATCACGCTATTTTTAATGGATATTTGACATAGCTAAGAGGTGGAATCATGGAAGAATTTAAAGATCGACTGAAGCAACTCAGAAAAGAAAAGAAAATGACACAGGCAAAATTGGGGGAACTGTTGAATTATGGCTATACCGCCATTGCAAACTATGAATCCGGCAGAAATCAACCGGCCATTGCAGATCTGAAAAAAATTTCTGCTATTTTTGATGTTTCGCTTGATTATCTGTTGGGTGTCAACGATACACGCCAGCCTTTCAATACTGAAGGGAATCCCGAAAAATGGAATTTATTTTTACAATACTACTCCTTATTGGATGATGAAAACTTGGATGACCTTTTGATGTATATGCAATGGTTAGTAGCAAGAAACGAAAAGAGAAAGCGTTCTTTTTACGGAAATACTCCCGCCGCTTCGGCACTGCGTGTTGCACAAACCCATAAAGAATATCGAAAAGACTAAATCTATACCAAAAATACCCAAAAGAAACATTCCCCTTTTGGGTATTTTTATGAATGCAGATTACATCCTTTTTTCTCCGTTCCCTTCCTCCTTTTCCCCTTCATTGGCATCTTCTATTTCCAAAAGCTCTGTTTCCCTCTTGGAAAATGCCACCGAAAGTACTGCTTGCGGCCAATTCAGCCCAATATGTGCAAACTTATTTTTCTCTCTGCCACAGCTTGCTATCATCTGCAAAATTTCATCCAATACCGCTCTTGTCAAATACCCACCACGCCAATGAAATGTCAGGCATCTGTCTTTTTTTACTGCCTGCATCATTCGCTTTTCCAGCACTTCCATTTTAGTAAAGGACAATCTCTTTTCCAAATAGTAAAAATGTCCCCCTTCTGTACAAGGAGGCACAGGCATCATCGCAGGCTCATGATCCCGAAAAATACGGCTGTCATCCAAATTGAAATAATCATATCTGATTTCTTTTTTCGATAGAGAAAGGTCAAAAGTCACATCCAGATGATACCAAAAACCATCTATTTTTACCATATTCCAGCCATGACGGTATTTGATTCCTTTCTCCCTGTTGGCTTCCGACACTACAATGATACAGGGAATGTCCGCTGCGTCACAAAGTATTTTAACCGACTTTGAAATTCCCTCGCAAACGCCTACACTATGCCCCAAAGGTCCAATAATCTCATGGGAATAGGGCTTTTTCAGCTTATCATAGCATACACTTTCGCATATAAAATCGTGGATATATTTTTCCTTTTCCCATAAACTTTTTCCCGTATTCTGCCTTGTGAGTTTTTCCACTCTGGCAGTCATTGCCTTTTTCTGCTCCACGAGCTTTTTCCCTGAAAAAATATAATGAAATACAACCTGTACATGGTGTGCATCTTTATGGCTGCGGCAATGAAACTCCGAAACCCAAAAAATCTCTGGGCAGTCCAGCCGTATTTTTAAAAAGATTTCATATATCCTTTTTATTTCCATCTCCGGAACTGTCACATATTCCTTCGTATCAAGCATCCCAATTTTCATGGCTTGATACACCGCTTTTTCCTGTTTATTCATTTTTATATAGTAATAGGCTTCCATATATTTTCCTTTCCCTATTCCATTGGAGCATATCTGGAAACTGGCTTGTGTAGTATTTTCTCATAAAACCAGTCACGCAAAGTATCCAAAAACCGCCTATAGGAAATGTATGGCAAACACTTCCAAATCATGACGCAGGTCGGAAAAACACGAAATAGATTTACAGATACACCTTCAATGGTAATTTTTTATTTTCTTTCCTATGCTATACCTTTTGAAAGAAAAGGATAAGCTTTTCAAAAAGTTATTTTATTCTCATTTGGATTTTATACCAAAAATCTTTTTTTTACAAGATTTTCAAATCAGGATAAAATGCTGTATCCCATTTGCTTTGCAATGTTCCGTCAAGTCTTTTCAAAGGGCTTGTGAGCTTCCCTCCTTATTTATAAAATTTTACATATTTTTTATGATTCTGAATAAAAATCTCCTTTTCTATAGAGGTTTTGGATATTTCATGATAAAATAAATCAGATACATTGCTTTTATAAAATGATAAAAAGATATGGAGGAGATTGTAATGCAAAAAGGAAACTGGAAGGCACTATTGCCTGTCTTTGTTTTTCTGGTTATTTATTTGGGATTGGGGCTAATATTTGAATATGTTCTAAAAATTCCTATGGGATTTTATAATATTCCTATTGTTGTTTCATTTCTTGTTGCACTTTTGGTTGCCTGTTTTCAAAACAAAGAGGTTACCTTTGACCAAAAGCTGAATATCATGGCAAAAGGTGTTGGAGATAAAAATATCATCACTATGCTTTTGATATTCATGACAGCCGGTATCTTTGTTGGTGTTGTAGGTAGAAGCAGTGCGGAAAGCGTTGCCTATTTTCTGCTTTCTATTATCCCTGCACAGTACGCCGTTTTGGTACTGTTTATTGTAAGCTGTTTTGTGGCTCTGGCGATGGGTACCTCTGTCGGTACCATTACATTGATTACCCCCATTGCCATTGCCATTGCAAAAGGCTCCGGTTTTTCTGCCCCCTTGTGTATCGGTGCCGTTATGGGTGGTGCCATGTTTGGGGACAACCTTTCCTTTATTTCCGATACAACCATCGCCGCCTGTAACGGGCAGGGCTGTCCCATGCAGGATAAATTCAAAGCAAACTTTAAAATCGCATTGCCTGCCGCTTTTGTTACACTGATTATTATTTTCTTACGCACTGCAAATATGGAGGTAGCAGACACAGTACAAATGGATTACAATTTGATACAGATTATCCCTTATGTACTGGTTTTGATTGGTGGTATAATGGGTATCAATGTATTTATTGTACTGCTCATCGGGATTGTATCCGGCTCCATCATCATGCTGTCAACAGGTGCAACAGAGGCAACCTCCCTTCTTGCCAATATGGGTTCCGGTGCATCAGGTATGTATGAAACAGCTATGGTTGCAATCTTAGTATCTGCAATCTGTGCTTTGATTCAAGAATATGGTGGTTTTGCAGCCCTTTTGCATTTCTTCAAGAAAATATTCAAAAATCATAAAGGCGGAAAGCTGGGAATTGGTCTTTTGGTTGGGGCTATGGACGTTGCCACAGCCAATAATACCGTTGCAATCGTTATGGCAAACCCCATTGCAAAAGAAATGGCAGAGGAATATCAAATTTCTCCAAGAAATGCCGCTTCTCTTTTAGATACCTTCTCCTGTGTTGCACAGGGTATCATTCCCTATGGTGCACAGATGCTGGTTGCCCTATCCGCTGCAACAGAACTTGGCTGTGATGTTTCTGCATTCGACATCATTCCAAATCTTTACTATCCTTATATGCTGCTGCTAAGCTCCTTATTATTCATCTTTGTGATTCCGGATAGAAAAGCAAAATAACTACATACAAAATAAAAAGCGACAACAGATGAACCGACCTCCAAAAGTTAGACCAGTACGCTAACCATAGGGAGGTCGGCTTTTTCATGGCAACATTATTTTCCACGGAAGAAAAAGCAGCTTTGGAAGCTCTCTCCGAAGCTGGAACAGACAGATAAAAGCCCTCTCCAAGTGGAAAGGGCTTTTTCATCATAAATCATAATGAAATTTTAATACTTTTTAATACTTATCTTGATTTTCCATGGAATTTCCAAACGTATCCCGATTCATTTCTTCAAATTCCGCATCAGTAAAATCATTGCTTCCGCCATACATGGTAGGAGCAGCATTTGCCTTCATGGCAGAAGATGTATGGACACTGCCATTTTCATTTACAAGACTTTCTCCACTGAAATGAAATTTGCTGATTAAATCCTTCAGAATATGTGCCTGTCCAGACAACTCCTCACTGGTTGCCGCACTTTCCTGAGATGTTGCAGAGTTTGTCTGCACAACACTGGAAATCTGGTCGATTCCTTCTGTGACCTGTGCAATGGAGGTCGCCTGTTCTTCTGTTGCACCTGCGATTTCATCTATTGTTGTCGTCGTAGATTTTGTTTTTTCTACCACCTGTTTCAAAGATTCTGCTGTTTCGTTTACAATTCTCAGACCATTTTGTGCCGCTTGAATAGATGCTTCAATCAAAACAGCCGTATTCTTAGAAGCCTCTGCCGATTTTCCTGCCAGATTACGCACCTCATCCGCAACAACGGCAAAGCCTTTGCCTGCACTGCCGGCACGGGCTGCTTCTACAGCTGCATTCAATGCAAGAATATTTGTCTGGAAAGCAATATCTTCAATGACCTTAATAATTTTTCCGATTTCTTCCGATTTTTCTCCAATTTCACCCATGGCTTTTTCCATCTCATCCATTTGGTGATCACAGATACCCACAACCTCTCTGGTTTCTGCTGCCTGCTGTTTGGCATCTCTGGCATTTTTAGCAGTACCCTGTACATGGTTGGAAATATCCGTTACAGTAGCTGCCAATTCTTCCATGGAGCTTGCCTGTTCTGTAGAGCCTTGTGCCAGACTCTGTGCACCAACTGCCACTTGTCCCGCACTGCTTGCTACCTGATCCGCTGTATGGGTAATATTCATCATGGTGTCTGTCAGCGTATGCTGAATATCCAGCATAGCAGCCTTCAGTCGCTTAAATTCACCTACATACTCCTGCTTTAATTCGAACTCCAGATTACCGTCACCAATTTCTTCCATGACTTTTGCCACTTCATCAATATAGTCCATATAAATATGCAGACGGTCTACAATGTGGGTTATGCTTTCGGCAATATCTCCCACCTCGTCCTTGGCTTGAATATCCACCTCCATATTCATCTCGCCTTCAGCAATTTGTCTTGCCACTTCATTCAGCTTAATCAAGGGATTGATTGCCTTTCCGACCATAATGCGAATGGCAATAATCAGCAGCAACATACAAATAGCACATCCTGTGACAATGATACTGCGAACCAGTCTTATCTCAGAATAGTACTCTGTTTTTGGCATAACACCCAGAATACTCCAGTCTACAACATCTACATAGTTTGCACTGCCAAAATTATGTATGCCATCTCGTTGGTATGGTATGGTTTCTGTATCCTCATTATTTTTGATAACATCTACAATGGTTTGGTCACACCCAATTTCAGAAATATTTTTGCCTTCCAAAGAGGAATCCGGATGGTACAGGATATTGTCATCATTATCGTATACAACAAGATACCCTGTTTCTCCAATGTGAAAATTGCTAATTGATTCCAAAAGTGTATCCAGCCTAATATCTACACACATTGCCCCAATCATATCTTGGGTACCAGTTGCAAATACAGGGGCTGCAACTGTTGTAACCATTTCTCCTGTCACAGCGTCCACATAAATAGGTGTCGCAATTACTTTTCCTGGATTTTCCTGCAGAAGCTTATACCATGTTCTATCTTCCACAACATAGCTACTGTCTGTCAGCTCTCCATTGGAAGTAATCACCTGACTCGCTTTGAAAGAGGCTAAAAACATTTGCAAAGTACCTTGTCTTTCACACTCGTCACACTCCGCAACATTTCGTGCCAATGCACTTTTGACCTTTTCAAAGGAATCGCAATCCTGAAAATGTGTTCCCGCTTCTTTGCTTTCGATTTCCTGCAGTATATCTCGAAAAACAATTCTTTTGGATTCTGCATCCATGCGTACAAAAGGATGTAAGAAAAACTTTTCACATTCTGCTGCCGCAATTCGTGTTTGTCTTTCGATGCTACTATTTTTAAATTCACGAGCCATTTTGATAATTTTGTTATCCAAAAATATGCCCATACATCCAAAAGCAATAATGAGTACCAACAGATTGGAAATAATAACCTTTCCTTTCATCCCCACTCTGCGTTTTGCTCCTCCTTCTGGCTTTTCCATCTTTTTGCTATTTTGTTTTGTCATACAAAAAGTCCTTTCCTAATCATAATTTACATCCTACAGGCTATGCCAAAAGTGTCCACTCTCCATCACAATTCTTAATTGATTTTTTAGCCCTATAAAATCCTAAAGTTCTAACTGCATCTAAGTATTTTTGATACACCACCCCTTTTCTCAATTATAAAAGTAAAGACACTTCATAAAAAACGCATTGAAAATAGAAATAAAACCGCAAACGGTATATTACAGTATATATACAATTTAAATAGTTATTCCTTTATTTTATACATTTTATTTGTTAAAATTCCAGATTGTCCGAAAAAAAATCAATTTTTTAGAGCAATCTTTCTTAGTTTTAAATTACCATATTTTAGTTAAAATTTCAACCCCCCCCCATGTTTTTTGTATACAATTTGATTTTCCATGTTTCCGGGGCTTGGGGCGAAGCCCCAATTTTTTTCCCTCTGCCAAAAGCAAGTTGCTCTACCCGTGAAAATTTCTATAAATATTTCCCCTTTTGCAGAAACAGACCTGCAAAGCCAAAGCAAAAAGGCTTGTAGTCTGTCATTTACAAACTACAAGCCTTTTTGTGTTGCCTTCAAAAACACCGATTTTCTCTGATATCTCTAAAAGAGAGAAAAAAGAGCGGAAACTGCCTATTTCCTATTATCTTCTCAAATAGGACTGACAGTCTGTACACTGATCCATAGTAGGATTTGCTTCATGGGTACCTACTTGAATAGTTTCCAGTGTACAGTAATTTTTTGTGCCATGGTGATGGGCACAGTTATCCACACTACATCTGATACATTCATTACATTTTTCCATTTTAAATCAATCTCCTTTCATTTTGTTTCAAAGATAGTATGTCCCATTTCTCAAAAAAAATTATCTTTTTTTCCTTTTCAAAAAAAATAATTTATGCTATAGTTTAAGAATATACGTTCGCTTTTTTTAAGAAAGGAGTCTGCTATGGGACGGATTGTTTTTCATATTGATGTAAACAGTGCTTTTTTGAGCTGGACAGCTGTAGACCGATTAAAACAAGGGGAAACCTTGGATTTACGCACCATTCCCTCTGTAATTGCAGGAGATGGCAGCAGCAGAAGGGGCATTATTCTTGCAAAAAGTACACCTGCAAAAAAATACGGCATTACCACCGGAGAACCCACCGCAATGGCTCTTAGAAAATGCCCACAGCTTGTCTGTGTACCGCCCAACTTCCCTTTATACTCCCATTGTGCAGAGGAGATGTTCTGCCTTCTTTCCAGATACTCTGACCGCATCGAGCAGTTCAGTATTGACGAAGGATTTTTAGAATATACCGGTATGGAGGCATTATTCGGTCCTCCTTTGGAGGCTGCCCAAAAAATCAAAAAACAAATTTTTGAAGAACTTGGATTCACCGTAAATATCGGCATCAGCTCCAATAAACTTCTGGCAAAAATGGCAGGAGAATTGGAAAAACCCGATAAAATCATTACTCTCTTTCCGGAAGAAATCCAACAAAAGCTATGGTGTCTTTCTGTGGAAGAATTATTCATGGTCGGCAGGCAAACTGCACCAAAACTGCGAAAAATGGGCATTTCCACCATTGGCGATTTAGCAAAATATCCGCTGCCTCTTTTAGAGCATGAATTTAAAACCTTTGGACATACCCTGCACAACTATGCCAACGGCATTGAAAATAGTCCTGTATCCTCGGTAGAAGAAGTCCATGAAATGAAAAGTATTGGAAATAGCACGACCATTTCCCACGATGTCACAAACAGAGCAGAAGCACACAAAATTTTGCTGGCACTTTCAGAAACAGTGGGACTTCGCCTGCGTTGCAGTCATCTTTGTGCTGCAGAAATTGCTGTCACCATCAAAACTTCAGATTTTAAAGTATATTCCCATCAAAAGCAGCTGCTCAATGCCATTGACTGTACCAATGCCATTTATGGAGCTGCTGTTTCCGCTTTTAATGACGCATGGAAGGAGGAACCCATTCGGCTTTTGGGTATCCGAGCCGGAAAGCTATGTAGTGAGGACTATATCCAGCTTTCCTTTACGGATACCGACTGGGCAAAAGAAAAGAAGGCAGATGCGGCTCTAGATGCCCTGCGTCTAAAATATGGCAAGGATGCCATCCGCCGCTCCACCTTTGCAGGAAGTGATGAAAAAGCCTATGAAGGGGGCAAATTAAAGATAAACAATAAAATTTTCTGATTTTGAAAGTCTGACCACCTGTACAACAGATGGTCAGACGCAGTGTGTAGAATACCTACTCGCTTAGCTTCCAAGAAGTCAAAAGGGGTTGAAAAACCAAGGATTCATGGCATTTTATATCCATAGATAACATTTGTTAATACCTCTGTCGATTCCAAAAAAGCTAGCATGAAAAGCCTTTTTAGAGGTTGCTGCCTTTTATAGACAGCCTCCAAAGATTATTGATTCAATTCCACAAGACCTCTCTGATACATATACTGCAAGGACATCAAAATCCCCACCTTCGCATGATACCAAGTCAGTCCCCCTTGAAAATAAACAGCGTAGGGTTCCCGAATCGGGCCATCTGCACTCAATTCAATGGAGGAGCCTTGTACAAAAGCACCTGCCGCCATAATAACATCACTATCGTAACCCGGCATAGCATACGGTTCTGGTGTCACATAGCTGTCCACAGGAGCTGCCGCCTGTATCCCTTCACAGAAAGCAATAAGCCGCTCCGGCGTTCCCAATTCCACAGCCTGAATAATATCATGACGGCTTTCTGTACCGTTGGGCAAAACGGAAAATCCCAGCTTCTCATAGATATTTGCTGCAAATACCGCCCCCTTTAAAGCCCCTGCTGCAACCGTTGGTGCCAGAAAAAACCCCTGATACAAAGAACGCATAACATCCAGACTTGCACCTACTTCCTGTCCCAAGCCCGGAGCACTAAGGCGATAAGCACAACGGTCTACACACGCCTGTGTACCACAAATATAACCACCTACTGGTGCCAAACCACCGCCGGGGTTTTTAATCAAAGAGCCAACAATCATATCTGCACCTACATCCGAAGGCTCCTGTACCTCTACAAACTCTCCATAGCAATTATCTACCATACAAATGACATCGGGTTTCAATTCCTTTACAAAAGCAATCAGCTCTCCAATGCGTTTGACGGAAAAAGTGGGACGCATCTGATAGCCCTTGGAACGCTGAATCGTGACTACCTTTGTTTTTTCATGAATTGCCTTTTTGATATTTTCATAATCAAAAGAGCCGTCAGGCAATAAATCCACCTGTCTATAGGTGACACCATATTCCCCAAGAGAACAGGGAGATTTCCGTATCCCAATCACTTCTTCTAAGGTATCATAGGGCTTGCCTGCCGGAGAAAGCAGTTCATCTCCCGGCAAAAGATTTGCTGACAATGCAATGGCAAGGGCGTGTGTTCCACAAGTAATCTGTGGGCGTACCAATGCGGCCTCTGTATGGAAGCAGTCTGCATAAACCTGCTCCAATACCTCTCTGCCTTGGTCATTATAGCCGTAGCCTGTAGAGCCTGCAAAACATTCTGCACTGACACGATTTTTCTGCATAGCAGCCAGTACCTTTGCCTGATTGTATTCTGCAACTTCATCTATCTGTTCAAACCGCTCTTTTAATTCCCGGACAATCTCCTGTCCAAATTTTTCCACTTCCTCGGAAATCCCAAGCGTATCATAAATCTGTTCCATGTTTTACTCCTTTTTTTCTCTGGTTACATTCCGTAATTCCACACGTCCACTATGGTCAGCACATAATACCAAATCTGTCTGAACCCTCTCCCCTGTTTGCGGCAAGACTGCGGAAATTTTCTCAATTTTTTCCTCTTTGATGAGTTTCTTTACTGTTTTTTCATCCAGTACTATACCATAAGCCTCTGTGCTGTTTTTCCATATGGTAAATTTACAGCCGTTTTTCCATTCTGTGCAAAAATAAGCCTTACTATTTTCCAAAACAGAGCCTCTCTTGCATAAAGGACATTTTCCAAGCCCTGTCCGGCGGCGTTTTCCTCTGGTTTTTCCCATAGGCTCTCGTGCAAAAGAAACATCCTTCTTTTCCTTGGCTGCATCTGCCACCAAAAACTGCACATACCTGCGGATACTCCCCATAAACCGTTCCTCTGTCATTTTTCCTTTGGCAATGGAGGAAAGCCCTTTTTCCCACTTTCCCGTAGTCTGAGGAGAACATAGCTCCTCCGGCACAACCGCAATGAGATTTTTGCCTTTTTCCGTTGGCAGCAGTGTTTTACCTTTTCTTTGGATATATCCCACTTTCAAAAGCCGCTCAATGATAGCAGCTCTTGTGGCAGGTGTACCAAGACCACTGTCTTTCATCTCCTCTCGAAGGGCTTCATCCTCCACCAGCCTGCCTGCATTTTCCATTGCGGAAAGAAGACTGCTTTCCGTATAGAGAGAAGGGGGTTTTGTTTTCTTTTGCAGTACCTTTGCTGCCATTGCTTCTGTTCTTTGTCCCTCTGCCAAGGGCGGCAAGACCTGTTCTTCTTCCTTTTCACCTTTTTTTGCCTTTGGTGCAAAAACTCTTTCCACAGCCTGCCATCCCTCCTGCAATACCACAGTCCCTTTTGAAAGAAAACGCTCTCCCTCCACAATGGTATAAATTTTTGTAGTTTCATACACATACTGAGGATAAAAAACAGAAAGAAAACGTCCTGCAACAAGACAGAATACCTTTCTTTCATCTTCTGTAAGATGGTCTGTATGAATTCGTGCATCTGTCGGCATAATGGCATGATGGTCTGTCACCTTGCTATTGTCAATGATGCGTTTGGAAAAGGGAATTTTTTCCATAGAAAGAATTGTTTTTGCAAATGGTGCAAATTCCTCTGCATTTGCTAATTTTTGCAATGTTTTACGAGCTTTTTCTTTCATATCATCGCTGAGATAGCGACTATCTGTACGAGGATAGGTAATCATTTTTCGTTTTTCGTAAAGCCCTTGGGCAATATCCAACGTCTTTTTTGCGGAAAAGCCAAACTTGCGATTACATTCTCGTTGAAGCTCTGTCAGGTCATATAACAGAGGTGGAGGCTGTTTTCGTTCCTCCTTTTGCATTTTCTCAATGTACCCTGGTTTTCCCTGTACAAAAGCTGCAATTTTCTCCGCTTTCTTCTTTTCTTTCAGCCTGGTATTTTCCCTTTCATCTATCCAAAGTCCTACATATTTGTCAAAATCCGCCTGCACCTCATAATAGTCCTCTGGGCAGAAAGCGTCTATTTCCTTTTGTTTTTTCACAATCAGAGCAAGGGTTGGGGTTTGTACCCGTCCAATGCTGAGCAAAGCCTGATATTGCAAGGTATAGGCACGAGAGGCATTCATTCCCACCAGCCAATCAGCTTCAGAACGGCACTTTGCAGAACGGTACAAAAGGTCATATTCTTTCCCATCTTTCAGATGTGCAAAGCCTTCCCGAATGGCTTTTTCTGTCATGCTGGAAATCCAAAGGCGGCGAAAAGGCTTTTTGCATTTTGTCATATCATAGATATAGCGAAAAATAAGCTCCCCTTCCCGTCCACTGTCTGTGGCACAGATAATATCATCAATTTCTCTGCTGTGCATCCATTTATGTAAAATCCGAAGCTGGCTTTTTGTTTTGGAAATTGCAGTAAGCTCCATTTTTTCCGGAAGAATCGGCAGGGTATCAAAACTCCATTTTTTATATTCGGCACCATAATGCTCTGGCTCTGCCAGCGTCACCAGATGCCCAATCGCCCAAGAAACCACATATCTTTCATTCATAAGGCAGCCGTCTGCTTTTTCTGTGACACCCAATACTTTGGCAATATCTCTTGCCACAGATGGTTTTTCCGCAATGACTAAGGTTTTTCCCATATCCAATCCCCCCTTCTTTTCCTATGTAAAATAACCAACATTTTTTAGGGTATATCTGTAAATTCCATAGATTGTCTTTTTCTGGATACCTATATGATGCTTTGTCCAAAATCCTCACGGTACATTCCCTGTACAACTGCGTTTTTATACATTCCATGACGTACACTATGAAAAAATCCTGCATAAAGAAGTTTTTAGATACGCCCTAGTATAACACTGTTTCTCCCTGCTTTACAAGGCATAAATTCTTTTTCGAAAGACTTTTCCCGGAAGTTCGCTTACATAAAAATAGGACTGTCATGATATTTCATAACAATCCTATTTTTTTATTTATCAAACATATCTTTGATTTTTTCTGTAAAGGATTTCTTTTCTTCAGTACCGGAGCTATGTTCTGCTTTTGCCTCCTGAGAACCATCAGAATAGAACTGACGCAGCAAATCCTTTTGTCTTTCGCTCATATTTGTAGGAATTTGTACTTTGAGGGTTACAATCTGATTCCCCCTTGACTTGGGGTTTCTCAAATGCGGTACACCAACACCACGGAGGGTTACAACGGTACCGGGCTGCGTTCCGGGTTTCACAGTATACTTCTGCTCCCCATCAACTGTCTTGATAACGATTTCGCCGCCCAATGCCGCCTGCACAAAGGTAATGGGTACATCACAATAAATATCTACACCTTTTCTTACGAAAACACGGTTGGGCTGTACATATACTGTTACCAGCAAATCCCCATAGCCACCGCCTTTTTCGCCGATTTCCCCTTTTCCTGCCAAGCGAATAGTCTGTCCATTATCAATTCCCTTAGGTATATTGACTTCAAATTTCTTGTTTTTCTTTACGCTGCCTGTGCCTTTACAGGACGTACAAGGGTCTTTCACAATTTTCCCAGTACCATGGCAAGCAGAACAGGTACGCACAGAAGTCACTGCACCAAACATAGATTGCTGTACCACTCTCTCCTGTCCTGTACCATTACACTTGGAACAGCTTTCTGCATGAGTACCGGGTTTTGCTCCTGTACCATGACAGGTTTCACACTCATCCAATACGGAAATAGAAATTTCTTTTGTACAGCCAAAAATTGCTTCTTCAAACGTAATCTGTATATTTACGTTAATATCTCTGCCACGTCTTGGGCCGCTTTTTCTGCTGCCGCCGCCAAAGCCGCCAAAGCCAAACATATCGAAAATATCGCCAATATCCCCCATATCAAAGCCTTCAAAGCCGCCAAAGCCGCCGCCACCGCCACCTTGTTCAAAGGCTGCGTGTCCAAACTGGTCATATTGGGCACGTTTTTTGGAATCACTCAAAACTTCGTATGCCTCATTGACTTCCTTAAATTTTTCCTCTGCTGCTTTATCTCCGGGATTTTGGTCAGGATGGTATTTGACTGCCATCTTTCTGTACGCTTTTTTTAATTCAGCATCTGTTGCATTTTTATTTACACCCAAAACCTCATAGTAATCTCTTTTATCTGCCAACTTCCTCACCGCCTTTTTCTCGAAACCTTTTCATTATGGTTTAACGTCAAAGCAGGGGCAGTTTCCTGCCCTTGCTTTCAGGCTGTCGATAAATCGACAGCCTTCAAAAAAGGCTCATTTCATTCAAGCCTTTTTTGAGTAAACAGAGGTATAAACAGATGTGTTCCATTGACATAAAACGCCCTGTTTTCCTCAGTCGAACAAAGTCCGACTTGCGGATTCCATACAGGAAACTCTTTGTTTCCCGTACCCTTCCGCTTTTTTATTCTCCTTTGATAAAGTGTTTTAAACAATCTGAAAGCAGGGGCAGTTTCCCGCCCTTGCTTTTTCATTTCAGACCTTTTTATTTTACAGTTCCTTGCCATCACCATCAACCACGTTGGGGTCTGTGCCTTCCGAACCAGCTGCACCACCCTGTGCATCCTGTGTCTGCTGATACAGCTTTTCAGAAATCTTGTAGAATTCCTGTGTCAATGTTTCTGTTGCAGATTTTACATTTGCCACATCTGTTTCTGTCATAGTTTCGGGCTGCAAATCTTTGATGGTATCCTTCAGGCTGTTCAAGGCACCTTCTACAGAGGATTTTTCCTCATCACTGATTTTACCTTCCAATTCGCCCAGTGCTTTTTCTGTTTGGAAAATCAGAGAATCTGCTTCATTTTTCGCATCAATCGCTTCTTTTCTCTGCTTATCCTGTTCTGCGAATTGTTCTGCTTCTTTTACTGCCTTGTCAATTTCTTCATCAGACAGATTAGAGCCTGCTGTAATGGTGATTTTCTGCTCCTTGCCTGTACCCAAGTCTTTTGCAGATACATTTACAATACCGTTGGCATCAATATCAAAGGATACTTCAATCTGAGGTACGCCACGTCTTGCAGGTGCAATACCATCCAGTTTAAATTGTCCCAGTGTTTTATTATCCTTTGCCAGAGGTCTTTCACCCTGTACAACGTGAATATCTACTGCTGTCTGATTATCTTCTGCTGTAGAGAAAATCTGTTTTTTATTGGTAGGGATTGTTGTGTTTCTGTCAATGAGCTTTGTTGCAACACCACCCAATGTTTCAATACCCAAGGACAAAGGTGTTACGTCCAAAAGAAGCACGCTGCCTGCACCTTCGTCACCTGCCAACTTACCACCCTGAATAGCAGCACCTACTGCAACACATTCATCAGGGTTAATCCCCTTGAAAGGCTCTTTGCCTGTATGCTTCTTCACTGCATCCTGTACTGCAGGGATTCTTGTGGAACCACCTACCAAAAGGACTTTATCAATTTCACCTGCAGACAGGTCAGCATCAGCCAGTGCCTGACGAACAGGACCCATGGTACCGTCTACTAAATCCGCTGTAAGTTCGTCGAATTTCGCTCTGGTCAGTGTTACATCCAAATGCTTGGGGCCATCCTGATTCATGGTGATGAAAGGCAGGTTAATATTTGTAGAAGTTACAGTGGAAAGCTCCTTCTTTGCTTTTTCTGCTGCTTCCTTCAATCTCTGCATTGCCATCTTATCCTTAGACAAATCCATGCTTTCTGCCTTCTTAAATTCTTCTACCAAGAAGTCAATGACTCTCTGGTCAAAGTCATCGCCGCCCAAACGAGTATTCCCATTTGTGGACAGAACTTCGATAACGCCGCCACCAATTTCGATAATGGATACGTCGAATGTGCCACCGCCCAAATCATAAACCATAATTTTCTGCTCTGTTTCATTATCCAAACCATAAGCCAGTGCTGCGGATGTAGGCTCATTGATAATACGTTTTACATCCAGACCTGCAATACGACCAGCATCCTTTGTTGCCTGACGCTGTGCGTCATTAAAATACGCAGGTACAGTAATAACCGCTTCAGACACTGTTTCACCCAGATAGCTTTCTGCGTCTGCTTTCAATTTCTGCAACACCATTGCGGAAATTTCCTGTGGAGAATAGCCTTTGCCTTCAATATCTACTTTATAATGGTCACCCATATGTCTTTTAATAGAGCTGATAGTGTTATCAGGATTTGTAATTGCCTGACGTTTTGCTGTTTCCCCTACCAGTCTTTCACCATTTTTGGCAAAACCAACTACAGAAGGTGTTGTTCTTGCACCATCACTATTTACAATCACAACAGGCTGACCGCCTTCCATAACTGCTACGCAAGAGTTTGTTGTTCCTAAGTCAATACCAATAATTTTTCCCATGATTTATTTCCTCCTCAAATCTTCTTCTTTTTCTATTTTTAATTTGCCACTTTTACCATACTGTGGCGAATGACCTTATCTTTATATTGATAACCCTTCAGCATTTCCAGTATGATTTCGTTTTCGCCGTAAGCATCATCATCTTCGTGGGCAACCGCTGCGTGAAGGTTTGGGTTAAATTTTTCTCCCAAAGCTTTGATTTCCTCAACGCCCATGCCGTTCAGGATTTCCATAAACTGTTTCAGCGTCATCTGCACACCCTTTAGGAAAGCATCCTCTGCATCCACATTTTCCTGTGCCGCAACAGCACGCTCCAGATTATCCACAACAGGAAGTAGCTTTTCCACCGTTTCTCTTACGCCATCATCATACATACTTGCTTTTTCTTTTGATGTTCTTTTTCTGAAATTATCAAACTCTGCCAGGCATCTTTGATACTTGTCAAAATTATCTGCAGCCTTTTGCTCCAGCTCTGCAATTTTTGCTTCTGTTTCATCCATCACTTCGCCTTCTGCCGCTTCTGCCTTCACATCATCTTCCTGTAAATTTTCTTCTTGCAAATTTTCCTCATTCAAGTTCTTTTCTTCCACATCTGCCCCTCTTTTCTCTAGGTATTATGATTGCCGCCGGCAAGATTTTTTAATACTTTTTCTATATTATCCACCATTCCGTTTAATACGGAAATGACTTGGGAATAATCCATTCTGGTGGGGCCCACAATACCGATTGTCCCTCGTGTATCATCCCCCATTTTATAAGTTGCTGTAATGACGCTGCAGTCCTGCATACTCTGGACGCTGTTTTCGCTGCCAATAAGGATTTGCATATCATCGCTTCTGCCGCTTTCCAAAAGTGTCACCAAAACATCCTTTTCTTCCAATGTTTGGAACAAAGACTTGGCTTTTTGTATGTCCGAAAATTCCGGACAGGCAAGGATATTTTTCGTACCGCTCATGTGTACCTGCACTTTCTCCGCTGACTTCATGGTATTTTCCAGTGCTGCCAGAATATAGGGCAAGATGTCTTGATATTCTGCAAGTTCATCCTGCAGCTTCTGTACAACATCTGCATCAATGTCTGCCATAGAATATCCATGCAGAATTTGATTCATACAAACACCCATACGGAAAACCTGTTCCTCATGAGGGATATTCCCTGTCTGTATCACATGATTCTTAATAAAGTTATCCTCTGTGACAATAACCAGAAGCAGGGATGTCTGGTCAAGGGGTAAAAGCCGAATCTGTTTGATTCTTATGACTTGGCTCACAGGCTCCGATATGATTGTCGTATAATTTGTGAGTACCGAAAGTGCTTTTGCCGTTTCCTCCAAAAGAAAATCAATCTGCCCCACATTACGGTTAATGACATTTTGCAGATACCGCTTTTCCTTTGTACCCAATTCTTTTTTTTGCATCAGATGATCTACATAAAGCCGATACCCCATATCCGAGGGAATACGACCGGATGAAGCATGGGGCTGTAGTATAAATCCCATTTCCTCCAAATCGCTCATTTCATTTCGTATGGTGGCAGAGCTAATGCCCAGATTATATTTTTTTGCTATAGTTCTGGAACCGACAGGCTCCGCCGTTTCAATGTAGTCATTGATAATTGCCTGCAAAATCTGTATTTTTCTGTCATTCAACGACATTGCCTACGCCTCCTTTTCAGTTTGTTAGCACTCGCTTTGTTTGAGTGCTAACTTTTATATACTTAAGATAGCACTTGCCACTCAGGATGTCAAGTGCTAATTGCAAATTTTTATAAATTCCTTTCCGCTTCACTTGCAAAAAAACAAGCGTTTTTTACAGCAGGACATATACCACAAAAAAGACGTATTCTCTCAGAAAAATCAGGGCATATCCGAAAGCACTCCAGACAAAGTGCGATGCAGCTATATGGAAAAATAATCCATAAAGGGTTCAGATATGCCCTAGTTCTTGGACTATTTTCAAAAAGAACAGACAAAGCACCAATATAATCAGCGGTTTTACAATGCGTACTCCTTTTTGTACAAATAGCTTCGTTCCCACATAATTCCCCAAAATGCTAAAAACGCCTGCAGTAATGCCCAAAGACAGGAAAACCGTTTTATGATATAAAAATACCACAAGTGCAGAAACATTTGTCACCAAATTGATAACCTTTGTGGTACCAACTGCCTCTCTCATACAAAGATGTGCCGCTCCTGTCAATAAAAGCAATAGGAATGTTCCGGTTCCCGGTCCATAAAATCCATCATAGATGCCCACGCCAAAAGAAATGAGTATACATAATCCTATAGTTTTACCTTTAGAAAAAGGCTCTTTTTCCTCCTCCATTCCCTTACCTCGTAAAACATAAACCGCTGCGAGAGGCAATACCACAAGCATAATGCTTTTACAAATTTCCTCACTCAGCATAAGAGAGAGTCTGGCACCAAGAGGGGAACCCAGCAATGCTCCTAGGACGCAAAAGATGTTTTTCTTCAAATCTATATATCCACTTTTTCCAAAACGGTATACTGCCACTGCCGTTCCCATACAAGCACTCATTTTATTGGTTGCAATGGCATTATGTACCGGCACTCCAGCCAGCATATATGCCGGCAGAGAAATCAAGCCCCCTCCCCCTGCCACAGCATCCACAAGTCCTGCCAAAAAAACGAATGCACATACCATTCCATATGTGATAAAGCCTTCCATATTGCCTCCCCAAAATCTCCTTCCATTTCCATAAAAAACAGGCAGTCACCAATCTGAACTGCCTGTTTTTCTTCTGTATCCAAAAAATCCAAAAGATTTATGCACCCTGTCTGGGATATACCATATTTTCTTCCGACAAATCCTCCAATACTTCTTCCACAAACCTTTTACATTCAATCTTTGTAATCTGCAAATTATGGTCAAGATAGTTCCCACACATTTCTGCCTTTGCCGCAGGAATTTCCCCTTCAAATTCTGCCATATAGCGGAAAGATTCTGTAATAATATCTGCTACATCGGCGGACTCTAAATCCCCCTTAAAAATCACATACATCCCTGTACGGCAACCCATAGGCCCTACATAAATTGTCTTGTCTGCCCATGCCGCATCTGCTCTGAAAAAAGTTGCCATCAAATGTTCTATGGTGTGCATGACAGATGTGTCCAAAACCATTTCTCGATTCGGTTCTTTGATTCTTACATCAAAGGTAGTGACTACACTATCCCCTATCTTGTCTTTTCTCGATACATAAATTCCACGCAAAAGACGATTATGGTCAATTCCAAAGCTTGTTACATCCATATTCCTTCCTCCTTATTCTGTTTCCTTTCTTTACCTTTCTTCCAAGTTTTCAGCAGAAGTCATACTGTCTTTCTGTTCTTCTGCTGTTTCCTTCACATAGCCGCATTTCTCGTTGGAGCATACAATTTTGGGATTCTTTTTGCCTTTTTCCTCCAAGAAGCTGCCACATTTAGGGCATTTTTCTCCTGTCGGCTTATTCCATGACATAAATCCACATTCCGGATTGTTTTCGCATCCGTAATAGGTTCTGCCTTTTTTGGTCTTTTTAATCTGCACCTTACCGCCACATTCCGGGCAAGCTACTCCTGCATCTTCAAAGAAGGGTTTGGCATTCTGACATTCCGGAAAACCGGGGCAAGCAAGAAACTTACCATATCTCCCATATTTAATAACCATGTTTCTGCCGCATTTTTCACAGATAACATCTGTAACCTCGTCTTTGATTTCTACTTTTGCCAGTTTTTCCACTGCATCGTCTACAGATTTTTTGAAATCGGGGTAGAAATCACGAATTACCTGTTTCCACGCTTCCTTTCCCATTTCCACTTCATCCAGACGCTTTTCCATATTGGCTGTAAAATCAATGTCCACAATATCCGGGAAATATTGCTTCATAATTTCATTCACCACTTCTCCAAGCTCTGTGGGATACAGATTTTTTGCCTCTTTTGTGACATAGTTTCTCGCCTGAATGGTAGTCAGGGTAGGTGCGTAGGTACTGGGACGACCTACACCAATTTCTTCCAGCATTTTAATCAGAGAAGCATCTGTATATCTTGCAGGAGGCTGTGTGAAATGCTGTTCCGGCAAAATTTCCACAGGATGCAGTATATCTCCTTCCTGCAACACGGGCATCTGTGCCTCCGCTTCCTCCTCTCCTTTATTGTATACCTGCAAAAATCCACGGAAGATAAGTGTGGAACCGGATGCACGGAAGCTATAATCCCCGGCCGCCATACGCACCTGCATCGTATCATACTGAGCAGGACTCATCTGGCTTGCGATAAAGCGTTCCCAAATGAGCTTGTATAATTTATATTGGTCTTTTGTCAAGGATTCCTTGATACTCTCTGGTGTCCGCATTACATTTGTAGGGCGAATGGCTTCGTGGGCATCCTGCGTCTTTCCTTTTGATTTATAAACCACTCTTTGGGGATTTACAAACTCCTCACCATAGGCTTCTGTTATATAGCTTACTGCTGCTTGATAGGCTTCATCCGAAATACGAACTGAGTCTGTACGGATATAGGATACAAGCCCCACTGTTCCTTCTCCCTTAATATGAATCCCTTCATAAAGCTGCTGTGCAATCATCATGGTCTTTTGGGTTGCCATATTGAGATATTTACTTGCTTCCTGCTGCATTGTACTGGTAGTAAATGGTGCAACAGGCTTTTTCTGTCTTTTTCCTTTTTTTACTTCTTTTATGGTAAAATCTCTTTTTTCCACTGCCTTTAATATTTCCTGCACCACCGCCTCATTGGGCAAATCCATTTTTTCATCATTTTTCCCGTAAAATCTTGCCTCAAATGTTTTTCCATTTTGGTCTTTGAGTTTTGCCCCAATGGTCCAGTACTCCTCTGGAATAAAACTGCGGATTTCTTCTTCTCTATCGCAGACAATACGCAATGCTACAGATTGTACACGTCCCCCACTTAACCCTTTTTTAACCTTTTTCCACAGCAAGCTGCTAATGGTGTATCCTACCATTCTATCCAATACACGTCTTGCCTGCTGTGCATCCACCAAATCCATATCAATATCTCTGGCTTCAGAAATAGAATGTTTTACAGCTGTTTTTGTAATTTCATTAAATGTAATACGACTGACCGGCTTATCTTCATCCAATTTCAAGGCGTGGAGCAAATGCCAGCTGATTGCCTCTCCCTCACGGTCTGGGTCAGTTGCCAGATAAACTTTGTCTGCACTTTTTGCATCTTTTTTCAGTTTACTGAGCAAATCCCCTTTTCCACGGATGGTAATATATCGTGGTTCAAAATCATTTTCAATATCCACACCCATCTGACTTTTAGGCAAATCCCGAATATGCCCCATAGATGCTTCTATTTTATAATTATCTCCCAAAAATTTCCCAATGGTATTTGCCTTTGCAGGAGATTCTACAATCACCAGATATTTTTTCGCCTTGGAACGCTTTGTGGTTTTCTTCGGCGTTTTCTTTGCTTTGGTTGTCACCTTGGCTTCTGTTGTATTTTCTGTCTTTTTTTCTTCTGTTAGCACTTCTGCTATATTTTCGTCCGTTTTTGTCATAGTCACCTCATCATCCCTTCTCTTTTATACTTCTCTGATATATCCTGCTTGTCTGAGCTTTCGGATATGCCCAGAAATCTCCAAAAGAGAAAGCATATATTGCACCTCTTGCATCGTATATTGCGGCAATTTGTGATTAATTTCTTCTGCACAAATAGGTTTTGTTTCGCCTATCAGCCCATAGACCGCTTTTTCCTCAGAGGAAAGATTTTCTGCTATTTTCTTTTTATAGCTTTCCCGTTCTCCTTTATTGTAGGAAATACCCAATTCAAATAAAATATCGCCGGATTCTGTAATTGCAGGGCAGCCCTGCTTCAAAAGATTGTTGGTTCCCACACTCAAAGGACTTGTCACATTGCCGGGTACCACAAAAACGTCCCTGCCATTTTCCAATGCCAAATCCGCTGTAATCAAGGTACCGCTTTTCTTGCCGGCTTCTACCACCACAATCATCTTGCACAGCCCGCTGATAATGCGGTTTCTATGCGGAAAATGGTATGACACCGCAGGCGTTCCGGGTGGATATTCTGTCAGTACACAGCCATTATCTATAATTCGCTCCATAAGCTCCCTGTTTTCCGCAGGATAGCAAACATCTGCACCACAACCAAGCACCGCAATGGTTTTGCCATTTCCGTCCATAATCCCTTTATGTGCCATGGAATCAATTCCCCTTGCCATACCACTGACAACAATCACATTGGTTCTTCCCAAATCCTTTGTAATATGATATGCAACAGATGCACCGTATTGGGAGCATCTCCTTGCACCAATGACACCCACTTTGTCAATTTCATCTTCTGGCAGCTTTCCTCGAACGTATATCCCAAGAGGCGGGTTATAAATCTCACCGAGCAGGGAAGGAAACTCCGGATGATAATAAGAATAAAAGGAAATTGCTTTTTCCTCCAATTCAGCAATCCACCCATCCAGCTTTTCTTCTTCCTGATTGTTCAAAATTGCCTGCAGTAATTTTGGCGTGAGAAAAGGACATTCACGCAAGTTCTCTGCTTTTGCTTTCCATATTTCCTCTGCAGAGCCAAAATACTGCAAAAGCGAGCGTGCTTTATTCCCCTGATGCAGCAATAGCCTGGAAAGCCACATCAGATAATATTCTTCCATCCATCCTCACCTGCCTAATGATACTGAACTCAATGGGAAAATAATTCCTGTAAAATCCATGATATTTCTTTAAATTTCAGATATTCTCAGATATATGATATTATTTGACAATCATTCTTATAAAATATTACTTAGATACAGACTGTCTTAAAGTTACGCAATCTACTATATATGCTTTTTTCCAAAAATTCAATGACTTTTTACATAATTTTGTTTTTTTATAATGACATCTTGTTATGGAAGTATATCCGGAAACCGGCTTGTGCAGGATTTTTTCCACAGAGGAAGCCACGCAAAACATAAAAACATAGCTGTGCAAATCATATATAGTACAGCTTTTCGGATATATAAATATCATTGCACTTTTTTGTAAATATTGTTATGATGAAAAGAAAAACTAGGAAATGAGGAAAAAAATATGCTTGCAATCGTCAATAGCTCTGCACTGATGGGCATAGACGGCTATCATGTAAATGTAGAAGTAGACCTAAGCAGCGGTTTGCCTTCTTTTGATATTGTGGGGCTACCCGATTCCGCTGTCAAAGAATCCAGAGAACGTGTGCGGACTGCCATTAAAAATTCGGGAATTTCCTTTCCCGTAAAACGAATCACCGTAAATCTTGCACCTGCTGATACGAAAAAGGAAGGTGCCTCCTTTGACCTCCCCATTGCAGCCGGTATTCTTGCAAGTATGGAAATGATACCCGCCACATCTCTGGAAGACACCCTTTTGACAGGAGAGCTGTCTTTGGATGGTTCTGTTCGCCCCGTCAACGGTATTTTGCCCATGGTTTACAGTGCCATGCAAAATGGGCTGACAAAATGTATTGTTCCTTTTGAAAATGCAGAGGAAGCGGCTCTGGTGGAAGGTATGGAGGTCTATCCTGTGAGAAGTCTACGGGAATTGGTTTCCTTCTTGACAGAGCAAATTCAGATTCCCCCCTTCCCCTTAGATGTCCAAAATCTCTTTGGGACTACAGAGAATGAAGATTTTTTGGATTTTTCTCATGTAAAAGGACAGGAAAATGCAAAACGTGCCTTGGAAATCGCAGCTGCAGGAGGACACAATATTCTAATGATTGGGCCGCCCGGCTCCGGAAAAACCATGCTTGCAAAGCGTTTTCCTTCCATACTGCCGGATCTTACCTTTGAGGAAAGTATGGAAATTACAAAAATATACAGTGTGGCAGGACTGCTCCAAAATAAAAATACACTATTGCGAAAGCGTCCTTTTCGTTCTCCCCATCACACCATTTCTGCTTCTGCCCTTACAGGCGGCGGCAGAATTCCAAAGCCCGGAGAAATTTCTCTTGCTCATAATGGTGTACTTTTCTTGGATGAACTGCCGGAATTTCAAAGAACCGCACTGGAGGTTATGCGACAGCCCTTGGAAGATGGCAAAGTAACCATCGCCAGAGTCAATGGCACACTGACCTTTCCTTCCGATTTTATATTGGTAGCAGCGATGAACCCATGTCCTTGTGGATTTCTTGGCTCAGGAGATAAATGTCGTTGCACCCAGAACGAAATTTCCCGTTACCAAAGCAAAATCAGCGGCCCACTGTTAGACCGTATCGACCTCATGATTGAAATGCCCGCTGTAGGCTATGAAGATTTGGAAGGCGGTACGGAAGGGGAATCTTCTGCGGAAATCAAAAAACGTGTGGTTGCAGCACACAAAATTCAGGTAAAGCGATATGAAAAAGAAGGTATCTTCTTTAATGCACAGCTAAATGCTGCACAGATTGAACAATACTGCAAGCTGGGAGAAAAAGAACGGGAGCTATTAAAAAATGCTTTCACACGCATGGATATGAGTGCCAGAGCCTACCATAAAATACTGAAAGTCGCAAGAACCGTTGCAGACCTGGATGGCAGCGAAAATATTACCATACGCCATATTGCAGAGGTTTTGCAGTATCGTTCCCTTGACCGCAAGTATCTTATGTAAGAAAGATATAATAAAGGAGAATCCCTATGACACTCCATACCAATCAAATGTCCGATTCCTTTCGTCTTGG
>SAMEA104404100__coassemble_395_pt1 | contig 49456 bp, 50 predicted proteins | sample SAMEA104404100__metabat2_low_PE_071 | metagenome-assembled genome bin SAMEA104404100 (sample SAMEA104404100) | Balaenoptera acutorostrata
TTTCTGAAAAATATTATCACTGTGAGCAGGAACTGCCGGAAGGCACCATTGCAGCTGTTTTTGACAGCAAAAAACAGCTGGTGGGACTGTATGAAGTACGAAAAGAAGAAGGCTTTTTTATCAAACCGTTTAAGATGTTGATTTAAAGGAGTAGCAAAAATGGAACATATTACAGACGGGCAGGTGGATAGAAGCAGACCCACTGCCATTACGTTAGGTAATTTTGATGGTCTGCATCAGGGACATCGAGCCTTGATTCACTTAACAAAGCAGTTTGCGGCGGATGAAGGACTGGAGAGTGTGGTGTTTTCCTTTTCTCCTCATCCTATGTTGGTCTTTAAGAAAAAAGAGGATTTTGCATTGATTATGTCTCCTTCGGAAAAGAAATTTACCATGGAGCAAATGGGTGTGGATACTTATATTGAATATCCTTTTGATGAAAATTTTGCGGCAACATCAGCAGAGGATTTTGCAGAAAAGCTTCTCTTTGAGCGGATGAAGTGTCAGGTTTTGATTGTGGGAGAAAACTATCATTTTGGCAGTCATCGTTCCGGCAACTATGAAATGCTTCGCCGCCTTGGGGAAAAAAGAGGCGTGAAGGTCATTGCGGTGCCTTCTGTGTTGTATGAGGATGAGAGAGTGAGTAGTTCCCGTATTCGTCAGTGCCTCATTAACAAAGACTTAGAGGATGCAAATACCATGCTGACAGTGCCATATTTCATATTGGGTGCTGTAAAGGAAGGAAAGCAGCTGGGCAGAACCATCGGTTTTCCCACCATCAATATTGAAGCACATCCCTTGAAGCTGTTTCCGCCCAACGGGGTATATGCCACAAAGACCTTGTGCCAAGGAAAGTATTATTATGGCGTAACCAATATTGGTAAAAATCCTACTGTTAACGGCACACAGAAGATTGTGGAAACATATCTCTTTGATTTTGACAAAAATGTGTATGGAGAAAAGGTGCAGACATATTTCTATGAGTTTTTGAGAAGCGAAAAGAAATTTGCGGATATAGAGGAGCTGCAGAAGCAGATTGCCATAAATGCCGAGGAAGCCAAAGCGTACTTTGCTTCTGAAGCATATGCACATTGGAAAACAGAGGGCGAAAGGTAAAAGGGAAAAAAGCAACGAATAATGAGGCAGGGTTATGGAACAAAGTAAAAGAATGAAGGCACACGCATTGCTTTTGTTGACAGCAATTATTTGGGGCAGTGCCTTTGTATTTCAAAAATTTGCAACAGATGAATTATCATCTTGGTTTATTACAGCAGCAAGATTTACTATTGCCGCTGTATTGCTGGGTATTATCACATTTCGCAAGTGGAATCAGTTGGATAAGGGGTATCTGCTGGGGGGTATCATTACAGGAACTACCATGGGAACAGCAACGGCTGTGCAGACCGTTGGGCTGACTATGGGAACCACACCGGGGAAAAGTGCCTTTTTGACAGCGGTATACTGCGTTATTGTACCATTTCTCTATTGGTTTGTATCAAAGGAAAGGCCATTAAAGAATCATGTTGTGGCAGCAGTTTTGTGTCTTTTGGGTATTGGGCTGATTTCTCTGAATGGAGATATGACTATGCTGCCGGGGGACGTTCTGACTTTAGCCTGCGGTGTCATTTATGCCTGCGACCTCACAGCCGTGGCATGGTTTTCCAAAGGGAGAGATCCAATTCTGCTGACGACCATGCAGATTGTATTTTCTGCTGTCATTGGCTGGATTGGGACTCTTATGACAAAAGGTTTGCCCACGTCTATTTCTTTAGGTGCTATGGGGAATGTCATGTATCTAGCAGTATTTTCTACAGCATTATGCCTGTTCTTACAGGCATATGGTCTGAAGCACACAGATGCTGCCGTGGGTACCATACTTCTTAGCTTGGAATCTGTATTTGGCGTGATATTTTCCGTACTGCTTTATAAAGAAGTGGTCACGCCTAAGATGATGGTGGGCTTTGCTATCGTGTTTGTGGCAGTGCTTCTTTCCCAAGTTTCCTTGGGAGAAGGAAAAAAGACAGAAAAAACCTGAAAAATATATGTCCATACTTCTTGCAATGACACAAGGAGTATGATAAAATAAAAACGCTGTAAATCCAAGACTCAGTTTTTGGACACTCCGACCATTACTTAGTCTGTGGGGTTGCAAGAAACTAATATTTATTTTTTTAAGGAGGAAATACAAATGGCAACAATCAACAAACAGGAAATTATTGCAAAATACGGAAGAACACCCAACGATACTGGTTCTCCCGAAGTACAGATTGCACTTCTCACAGAAAGAATTATTCTTTTGACAGAGCATCTGAAAACACATAAGAAGGATCACCATTCCAGACGTGGTCTTTTGAAAATGGTAGGTCAAAGACGTGGTCTTTTGAACTATCTCAAGGAAATGGATATTGAAAGATACCGTACAATCATTGCACAGTTGGGTCTGAGAAAGTAAGACACAAAAAAACAAAGAAGATAGGAAAGGAGAGGGATACCTCTCTTTTCTTCTATCAACGAAAGATAAGAAGGATGCACTATAGATTTCCACCTTTGTAAATATCATGTCATGTTTATGAAGCTGAAGATCTATGGTGCAAAAAACAAAGAGAAAAGGAGATTGATTATGTTTAGAACCTATACCATGGATTTGGCAGGCAGAACATTGACAGCTGAAATCGGCAGAGTGGCAGAGCAGGCAAATGGTGCAGTTTTGCTGCGTTACGGTGATACAACTGTATTGGTAACAGCAACGGCATCGGATAAGCCAAGGGATGGCATTGACTTTTTCCCTATGAGCATTGACTATGAAGAAAGACTGTACTCTGTAGGGAAAATTCCCGGCGGTTTCATCAAAAGAGAAGGCAGACCTTCTGAAAAAGCAATTTTGACAGCAAGATGTATTGACAGACCACTGCGTCCATTGTTCCCCAAGGACTACAGAAATGATGTGGCTATTGTTGCAACGGTTATGTCTGTAGATCAGGACTGTGCTCCTGAAGTAGTGGCTATGATTGGGGCTTCTCTTGCCCTTAATATTTCCGATATTCCTTTCACAGATCCCGTAGCATCTGTAAATATTGGTTACTGCGATGGTCAGCTGGTTGTAAACCCTACAGCAGAGCAGAGAGAAAATACCAGACTTTCCCTGACTGTATCTTCCAAAGAAGATAAGGTGATGATGATTGAAGCGGGTGCAGATGAAATTCCTGATGAATTGATGATGGAGGCCATTCATCTGGCATTTGATACAAATTTGAGCGTTGTAAAATTTATTCAGGAAATTACAGAAAAAGAAGGTAAAGAAAAAGCAGCTTACACAGAACACGTTATTCCTGAAGATGCTTATAAAATGGTGACAGAATATATCACTGATGCAAGAATGGAAGATGCTGTTTTTGCAGAATTGAAACAGGAAAGAGATGCAAAGATTAACGCAGTGACAGAAGAAGTTCTGGAAAATCTGACAGAATCCCTGACAGAAATTTCCGCAGAAGATACAGATATTCCTGCTCTTGTAGATGAAATCATCTATAAATTTGAAAAAATGACAGTCAGAAGAATGATTCTCAGAGAGCATAAACGCCCTGATGGTCGTGGCATTGAAGAAATCAGACCTTTGAGTGCAGAAGTAGACGTTCTGCCCCGTGTACATGGCTCTGCACTGTTCTCCAGAGGGCAGACACAGGCTTTGACCGTTACGACATTGGGTGCAATCAGCGAAGGGCAGAGATTGGATGGTCTGGATGTAAACGAAACAGGAAAACGCTATATCCATCATTATAATTTCCCTGGTTTTTCTGTAGGGGAAGCAAAAAATTCCAGAGGCCCTGGCAGACGTGAAATTGGTCATGGTGCTTTAGGTGAAAGAGCACTTTTGCCTGTGATTCCCAGTGAAGAAGAATTCCCTTATACCATTCGTCTGGTTTCTGATATTCTCAGCTCCAATGGCTCTACCTCTCAGGCATCTATCTGTGGTTCTACACTGTCCCTGATGGCAGCAGGTGTACCCATCAAACGCCCTGTTGCAGGTATTTCCGTTGGTCTGGTGACAGGGGATACAGATGATGATTTCATCGAAATCACAGATATTCAGGGTGTAGAGGACTTCTTCGGCGATATGGACTTTAAAGTAGCGGGTACTTCTGAAGGGATTACAGCAATCCAGATGGATATGAAGATTCATGGTTTGACATTCCCTATGATTGAACAGGCTTTTGCACAGACAGGCAGAGCAAGAGAATATATCCTCAATGAAGTGATGCTGAAAGCAATTCCCGAGCCCAGAAAAGAACTTTCCGAATATGCTCCTAAGATTGCAACCATGCAGATTGAAGTGGACAAGATTGCGGAAGTCATTGGTACAAGAGGCAAAGTCATCAAAAAGATTATTGAAGAAACAAATTGTGAAATTGATACAGAAGATGATGGAAAAATCTTTATCAAAGGTATTGACCCTGCGGATATGCAGCGTGCCATTGATATGATTACTGCTATTGTCAGTGACCCTGAACCTGGTACAATCTATAAAGGCACTGTAACAAGACTGATGACATTTGGTGCATTTGTAGAAATTGCACCTGGTAAAGAAGGTCTGGTGCATATTTCCAAAATGTCAAATAAGAGAGTTGCCAAGGTGGAAGATGTTGTTGCACCTGGTGATGAAGTCATGGTAAAACTGGTGGAAGTAGATAAACAGGGTAGATTGAATTTCTCTATGAAAGACGCTATGCCTGCGGAAAATGAATAAGAAATAGAGAAAAGGACTGCTTTTGCAGTCCTTTTTTGTTTGTCAAAACTATAGAATGGACACCTAAGATCTTTGGACGTTGTATTACTCTCTGTAAAGAATATTGCTTTTTAATCTGATAAAGGAGTTTATAAAAGTGATTAGTATTTCAAAATTTATATGAGTACATATAGCATAGAACTAACTGAGATAGAGAATATTATGCTAATTTACTTTATTGTATATTGACATTAAAGTGCATATTGATTATAATGTGTATATATAAACATCACACTAATAAGGGAGTGGAAATTTTTGAAAATACTAATCTCAAATACTTCTGATATTCCTCTATATCAACAAATAAAAGAGCAACTCAAAGATGCTATACTAAGGGAAGAATTAGTTGAGGGAGATGCACTTCCCTCAATACGTGCCTTTGCAAATGATTTGAAAGTTAGTGTTCTAACAATTCGGAGAGTTTACGAGGAATTAGAGAAAGAAGGATTTATTACAAGTCAGGTAGGAATAGGTACTTTTGTATCTACAAGTAACCTTGAATTGTTGCGTGATACTAAACGACGACTTGTAGAAGAAAAGATGCTTGACATGATACAAACTGCAAAATCATTAAAAATCAGTAAAGATGAATTAAATGCCATGATGAATATTTTATTCGAGGAGGATTAAAATGAAAGATATTTTGACAATTCATGACTTAAACAAGTCATATGATAATTTTTCTCTGAAAAATATAACATTTTCTTTGCCTGAGGGTTGCATAACAGGTTTAATTGGAGTCAATGGAGCTGGAAAATCAACAACACTGCGATCTATTTTAGGACTGACGCAATGTGTTTCTGGTAAAATTGAATTTTTTGGTCTTGATATGAAAAAGAACGCACAACAAATTAAAAATCGTATTGGTATTGTATTAGACGATGGTTGCTTTTATGATGAGCTTTCGTTAGGAGAGATGAAAAGTATTATTTCACCGGCATATACCTTATGGTCTGATAATGATTTTAAGCAATATATGGAGTTGTTTTCTCTTGATCTGAAGCAAACAATCAGTACACTTTCTAAAGGAATGAAAATGAAATATGCACTTGCTTTAGCTCTTTCTCATCAAGCAGAGTTTTTGATAATGGACGAGCCTACAAGTGGACTTGACCCTTTAGCTAGAGGGCAACTTTTGGGAATTTTAACTGATTTTATGGAAAAAGGGGGAAAAGGTGTTCTCTTTTCAACACATATTACTTCTGACCTTGATAAGATAGCTGATATGCTCATTATGATTGATCATGGGAAAATTATATTTCAAGAAGATAAAGATGTTTTGCTTGATGATTATCGCATTGTTAAGGGAGATACCAAATCATTGACAGATGAAGTACGCAAACTCTTTTTGCATATTTCAGAAACGGATTTTGGATTTACAGGGATTACGAAACATGTGCATGAGATACAACATTATATTTCTGATGCTATGATTGAGCGACCTATGATTGAAGATATTATGCTTGGAAATGTCGAAGGAGGTAGAAAATAATGCTATTTCATTTAATACGAAAAGAGGTTCTGATTGTAAAGAAATATGTTCTTATTATGTTTATCGCTGCAATTCTTATTCCACCATTTATGCTTTGGCGTGCACCGGAATTTACAGGAATTTTAGGCTTTATGCTATCTGTTATATTTGCTGTTTTTATGCTTTTACAATATGTATCCCTCAAAGAATATCAGTTTCCTAGGGCAGCCACACTGTTATGTTCTACACCATATTCAAGAAAGATGATGGTTTTGGCAAAATATATTTTCTGCATTTCAATTTATGTAGTATGTTGTGTCATTTTTAGAATAGAAACTTTGGTTATTCATGATTTAGGGGGATTCGACTTAAAAATAGCAGCTCTTATGCTGCTTTTGACTTCTATATTTATTGGTATTTATTTACCAGTACAGTATAAACTGGGTTATGAAAAAACAAAATTTGTTTTTATAGTAGTTATAATGGTTTCTCCAATTCTTCTAGCTCAGCTTATCAAAATGGGTAGTTTAAATTTAGACTTTCTTTCAGCATTTTCACCCTTGATTGTTTATGGAGGTATTATACTAATTAGTATTTTGATTTTATCCATTTCAGTTATGTTATCAATACGGATTTATGAAAAAATAGATTTAGTATAATAACTCTGTACTGTAGATTTTAAGAGTTTTATAATTTATAAAATATAAAGTATATAAGTAAAGTTGTGCTTTTCTATGAAATTTTGTATAATGAAAAAATATAAAATAATTTTAGAAAGAGGGGATTTTATAGAAAAACAACAGTACATATGTCCAAAATGTGGATGCCAATCTTTTGTAGAGGATGTTTTTCATGCAACAGGTGGTACCATGGCAAAATTATTTGATATACAAAACAAGAAATTTATTACAATAAGCTGTTCCAAATGTGGATATACAGAATTGTATCGAGAAGAGACAGATACAGGAAGTAATATTTTAGATTTTCTGATTGGTGGGTAATTTGAAAGGGAAACTCGTTTTAGAGTTTCCTTTTTTGATGTAAAAATTCATATTGACATTCTCGATATTCGAGAATATAATGCAAATATACTCGATAATCGAGAATAGAGGAGATATTATGGCAAGAGAAAAATTTAAAACTTTAACAGAGCAGATGTTTTATGTGCTTTTGTGTTTGATGGAAGAATGTTATGGTATGGATATTTTGGAAAAAGTCCCTGCTATGACGAAAGGACGAGTTACAGTAGGATCAGGTACATTGTATCATCTTTTGGAGCAGTTTTTGGAAGAAAATATGATTCGAGAAACCAAGGTAGAAGGTCGCCGCCGCAGTTACTTGATTACAGAAAAAGGAAAAGATATGCTAGAAAAGGAGTATAGAAGGCTTGCGGCACAGGCAGAAGATTATCGCCGTATCTGTAAAAAGGAGTGATGTTCATGAAAAATCGGAAAATAGAATGGAACCGCTTTGCTTTCTATGATTATCGTACTATAGAGGAACATCTGGAAGAAATGGCAGAAAAGGGCTGGTTTTTAGAGCAGATGGGAGAAATCTTTTGGACATATAAGCGAATAGAGCCAAAGAAGTTACATTTTGCAGTAACATATTTTTTAAAGGATGGATATGATACACAGGAAGAAAAAGAAAATATAGCGAAAGCAAGGGAGTTTTGCCAACAAAATGGTTGGGTATCTGTAGGACGGTGGAATGGTATGATGCAGATTTTCTGTAATGCAGAAGAAAATCCTGTTCCTCTGGAAACTGACCCTGTTGTATTTGTCAATTCTATCCATGCAGCAATGAAAAAAGGAGAATTTTCTGCCTCTATTCTGTTTTTCCTGCTGAACATATATTGGGGATTTCAATTTGTTTCTATATTTCGGCAGCAACCATCCTATGTATTCCAAAATCCCATAGTGCTTTTAGTGCTTCCGTTACTAGCCATAGCAAGCATTTTTGTTTTGATACAATGGTTTGATTATATAAAATGGCATCGTAAAGCAGTAAAAACAGCATTAGAAGGGCGTATGCCAAAGAAGGGAAAAATGAAAAAAATATGGTATCTACCGAAGTTTGTGCTATATATTTATGCGGTATTTATTTTACTTTTACAGGGAGTATACTTTCCAGTATATTTCATCTTTCTTTTTACTATTTGTTTAGGAGCAGTACGCTATTTTGCGAATCAAGAAAGAACAAAAGATGAGAAAAAACAGTTTTATCAAAAGATATTGCGCAATCCAATTACATGGATTGCTGTGATTTGTATTTTTTTTGTAGGATGGTTTTTATATAAGCAGAATTTATAGAGTTGTTGAGAAAGTTTTTTACAGTGGAACGAAAAAGAATTAAGTTTTGATATAAGAAAAGGGACTTCTTCATAGAGAAGTCCCTTTTTGTGGATTTATTTTGCAGCTTCGTTAATAACAAGTGCAATCATTTCCAGATCTTCATCTGTGTTGTTTTCCATAGAGTGCCACTGACCTACTTCGATGAGACAAACATCACCAGGATGTACAGTTGTTTTAGAGCCGTCATTATCAATGAAAGTACCTTCTCCCTTGATAATAGCATAGGGTTCTGTATTGCCAACGTGCTGATGCCAGCCAATAGAGCTATGAGGTTTTATGATAACTCTGGCATACATAGTTGCATGTCCCATAAGCTCTTCTTTCTCCAGAAAATGATGGATTTCTACAGAACCTTTTCCATCTCGCAAGCCTTCTACTGTTACAACTCTTTCTTTTCTTACCATGATAATGCTCCTTCCAAGTGATATATTATTTTGTGTGAAATGTATCAGCGGTTTCTACCCCGGCGAAATCAAAAATTGGGGTATACTTTGCTGTTGCTGCACTTCTTTGTTGCACAAATCCGTTTTTCAGACCGATTTTCAAAAAATATTCCGTGACTTTTTCATATTCAAAGGTTGTCAGGTGGCGTGCAATTTTCGGAAAATCCATGGCATGATACATGGGAGTGTATTGATTGAGCAGGGATACCCATGTATCGGTTCCCAAAAAATTCCGTATCCAGTCCAACACAAGAAAGCTGTCCTTGTAGTGAGAGGGGAGGACAAGGTGGCGAATCATCAGCCCTTTTTCCATAATCCCTTCGCTGTTTATGACATCGGCTTTTGTCTGCCGCCGCATTTCCAAAATAGCTTTTGCCGTTGTTTCTGCATAGCGAGGGGCTGAGGAATACTGCACACCCAAAGCATTATCCCAATATTTGAAATCAGGTAAATACACATCCACTAAACCATCCAAAATACGCAATCCCTCCAAGGACTCATATCCATTAGAGTTATAGACAACGGGAATGGATAAGCCTTTGTTTTTGGCAATTTCCAGTGCTTCTGCAATCTGTGGAATGTAGTGGGATGCTGAAACGAGATTTACATTGTGCAGTCCTCTTTCCTGTTGCTCCAGAAAAATTTCCGAAAGACGGCGGATAGAGATTTCCTTTCCGATATTTCCCTGACTGATGGCATGATTTTGACAAAAAACACAGCGTAAATTGCAGTGGGAGAAAAAGATAGTTCCGGACCCCTTTGTTCCGCTGATGGGCGGTTCTTCCCATTCATGGGCAGAAACCAGTGCTGCCTTTGGTAGAAGCGGAGCTAAGCAGAAGCCTCTTTTTCCTGAAAGGCGGTCAATGCCACAGGCACGAGGACAGACTTGGCAGGACATGAGTGCCGTCTGCATGGATTTCATAAAATTAAACACCTCCGCTTTTGTTTGTATAGGTTATGTGCATAGGCATATTCTACCATGAATCGCAAGAGTTTCCTATAGAAATTTATTTTTCGACATGATAAAATACAAATACAATTCAAACAGGACAAAGAGAAGGGGGAATACCATGCGGAAATATCATACAATACAAAAAGAAGAACAGGAATTGGAAGCAGTAATATGTGATTGCTGCGGCAAAAAAATTGCAGCAAAAAATGGTATTGCAACAGAAGATTTTCTGCATATCCAAAAGGAATGGGGATATTTTTCCAAAAAAGATGGAGCTACAGATGAATTTGATATTTGCGAGGATTGCTTTGAAAAGTGGGTACAGGACTTTCGCTGTCAGAAATAAGGAATCCGGTTGTCCATCTAGATTTTGGAGGCATAGGAAAATCCTGTTTGCTTCACAAGAATGTGATGCAGACAAGATTTTTTATTGCTGTTAATTAAAATGTAAAAAATGAAGCAAACTTCATATAGAGGGAAAGCGGAATGAAAACAAAAGTGAAAGAATTGCGAACAGCAGTCAAGCTGATGCAGCATAAGGCTGATTTGACGCAGGTTTTTTCCCATACCGTTATTTCCGCCGAGAAAGAGCTATATAGCTCATCCCTTATGCTTGTGTACAGCATAGTACAAGTATTTGATGTGATGGTAGAAGCATGATGCTGCCGAAAAGAAAACAAGGAATTGGAGGATTCACAATATGAAGATTTATAACAAAAAATCTTTTGCAGAAGGTATCTTTGTGTTAGCGTTGGGTACTTTGCTCTTAATAACGGATTTAATCAATCACAAATTTGAAATAAAGGGTGTCCTTCTGACTATAGCTCTTTATTTTATGGGCGGTAGATTGATTATCCGTAGTTTATCTCTCCAATTTACCAAAGAGGGTAGATTGGAAAGGATGGACGAGCGAAATTCACTCATTGCATTGCAATCCAAAAGCAAAGCCTTTCGGTTCACACAAATCGTTTCTTTTTCCTTGATGTTGGGCTTGCTGGCTATAGGAAAAGTATCTGGCTATGCAGGATTTATTGCTATGGGAGTCGGTTTGGCATTTGCATTTTCCATATCCATGTTTGCCGAGATATTCTTTTATATATACTATGAATCCAAGAATTAAGAAACAAAAGAAGGCGTTTTATAAGATAACCATCCAAGCAAAGACCTGTTCAAGCTAAGAAAGGGTTGGATAGATGTATAGATAAAGATTTTCAGGATTTTGTGTTCTATACAGGGTAATGGCAGAAAGGTCTTTCGTCAAATTCTCCGAAGCCTTTTTTCGGATAAAGTATACAATCCATGGGAAATCCAGATAAGTTTTGGATTCCTTTGTATAAAAATGAGGCATGATTAACAAAAACAAGAGGAACAATGAATAGTTTTCATCTATTTTTTGTATGAAATGCACAAAAATAAAAGGGTGCCCTTCTGTGTGGGACAAGATATGTCCAATATCTATAAATGGCATATAAATTTTGTTTGTCTTTTCTGTGTAGACTTCCGAAAAACAAAAAAAACAGAAAAAACCCATGACTTTTTCAAATGCTGTGCTAAAATAATAAATGCGAGAGGAAATATATTGGCACAGCTTTTGAGTTGTTTAAAAAGGAGGTATCCTCTTTGCCATGTTTTCTCCCACTCATCAAAAATTTCTTTCATATATCATACATTGGTATGATAGAGTATAACATAACTTTTTTCAACAAAAAAAGGAGCGGATTACATGGCAATTAAAGTAGGCATTAACGGATTTGGTCGTATTGGCAGAGTTGTCTTTCGTGTTTTGATGCAGAGAGCAGATGAATTTCAGCTGTGTGGCATTAACCTGCGAAATGCAGAGTTGGATTATATGGTATATCAGTTGAAATATGACAGTATCTTTGGTCGTTTTGAAGGAGATATTCATATTGACGGAAACAATCTTGTTATCAATGGACAGACAATCCGTGTGTTTAGCGAAAGTGATGCAAGCCTCATCAAATGGAGCGAATGTGGTGCAGAATACATTGTAGAATCCACAGGTGCATTCAATACAATGGAAAAAGCAGCACTGCACAAGGTAGGCGGTGCAAAAAAGGTGATTCTGACAGCTCCTGCAAAAGATGAAAACACACCTACTTTTGTAGTTGGTGTCAACCAGAATACATATACACCAGATATGGATATTGTTTCCAACGCTTCCTGCACAACAAACTGCTTGGCACCGCTGGCGAAGGTCATTCATGAAAGCTTTGGCATTGAACAGGCTTTGATGTCCACCATCCATTCTGCTACAGCAAAACAGAAAGCGGTAGACGCAAGAGCAGGTCGTGACTGGAGAACAGGTCGTTCTGTCTTTAATAACATCATTCCTTCCACAACCGGGGCAGCAAAGGCTGTTGGACGTGTTATCCCCGAATTGAAAGGCAAAATGACAGGGATGTCCTTCCGTGTTCCTACCAGCGATGTTTCCGTTGTAGACTTGACAGCAAGGCTGAAAACAGATACAACCTATGAAGAAATTTGCAAAAAGGTAAAAGAAGCATCGGAAGGCAGCATGAAAGGGATTATTCGTTATACAACAGACGAAGTGGTTTCTTCTGACCTTTTGGGTGATTCCAATACCTGTATCTTTGATGCCAGTGCGGGGATTATGCTGGACAGCAACTTCATTAAACTTATTGCATGGTATGATAATGAATGGGGCTACAGCAACAAGGTTGTAGATTTGATTGCACATATGTACAAGGTAGACCATGCCTAAGCAAAGATAAAAATAAGGAATCCATCAAAAAACAGAGGATATTTTCCATGAAAGCAGAAAATATCCTCTGTTTTTTCTTTTTACGGAATGAAATATAGTCAATAAAGGGATTATGAATCCATAGGAAAACCTGATAAAAAAATATGGGTAAATGAAAGAAAATATAAGGAAAATATATAAAAAACTGTGCATCTGCCATAAATATATAGGGAAAAATGTGTAAAAGTGGTATAATAAATCTATAAAAGTCATGTATATTGAAAATAGCAGAAAAGGGAGGTTTTATTATGTCATACAGTCCATTACTGGGTTCTTCTTTTAATCGTACCAAATTAAGAGATGCTGCACATCCCTGCACTTTTTCCGGTATGTGTTCCATGTGTACAGCCGATTGCATTGGAACCTGTGAAATTGGTATCTCTGCAATAAGAGGGGCAGATGCAGTTTATCCAACGACCACAGGGGAGAATCAGGTTGCTTCGGAAAAAAACTATCCCATTGATTATTCTCATTTTAATATCAATGGACGGGTGTTTGGTGCAAAGGGGGCGGAAGCGGATTCTGATAAAGCAACAATTTATCATGTGAATCTGGAAACAGAAATTGGTACAATCCATCCTGTAAAATTAAAGCTGCCTATTGTGCTGCCTGCACTGATTAAATTGAATTGGCAGGATTATTTTGGTGGGGCAGCCATGGCAGGTGTTTTGACTGTCATTGGGGAAGGTGCTGTGACAAAAGACCCGACACTGCGACTGGAAAATGGGAAGGTAGTTTACTGTCCCAAGCTTGGAGAGTTTTTAGATGCTTTCCGAAAATACTACCGTGGCTATGGTCAGATTATTTTGCAGGTGAATGTGGATGATGATAGAATCGGCGTGCCAGAATATGCCATCAGAGAATGTGGCTGCGAAGCCATTGAATTTAAGTTTGGTCAGTCTGCAAAAGGAACGCAGCCTGTGAACCGTCTTGCAACATTGGACGCAGCGTTGAAAGCACAGGAGCAGGGGCTTCTTGTGATACCGAATCCTTCCGACACTGAGGTGCAGAAGCGATATGAGGCAGGCTTTGGAGAAAATTTCCGCTCCTATGGCAGACTGCCTATGTGGGATGCAGACTATCTTTGCAAACGGATTGATGAACTGCGTGCTATGGGTATGAAAAACGTATACTTTAAAATGGCAGGCTATGATTATGCGGATTTGGAACACGTTTTGCGTATTGCCTCTATGGCAAAGGTGGACATGGTAACATTTGACGGTGCAGGCGGCGGCTCTGGCTATAGTCCTTGCAAAATGATGAATGAATGGTGTTTGCCGACGGTTTGTATGGAAAGCTATTTGATGGATATTATGGCAAGGCTGGAGAAAGAAGGCGTTCCCCTGCCTCATATTGCACTGACAGGCGGTTTTTCCATGGAGGATCAAGTGTATAAAGCTTTGGCTTTTGGAGCACCTCATGTAAAAGCCATTGGTCTTTGCCGTGCTTCTATGGCAGCGGCCATGAGTGCCAAGAAGGTGGGCGAACTGGTTGCAGCGGGAAATATTCCTGCAGAACTGCAGCGGTTTGGTTCTACTGTAGACGAACTATTTCCTGATTTGCGTGAAATTAGAAATATCTATGGCGAAAGAGCCAACGATTTTTCCACAGGTGCAATAGGGGTATATTCTTATCTAAATCGCATTGCATTTGGTCTAAAACACTTTGCTGCACTGAATCGTAAATTTTCTCTGGAATATATAGATAAGAGTGATATTTTCCCCCTTACCAGAGATGCAAAGGATTTGTTGGATGGAAGATGGATGAAGTGATGTTTTAAAGTAAGTTTTTGTAAAGGTGTTTTGCAATATAGAAAAAAGTTTTCTGTGATATAGGATGTCGCAGAAAACTTTTTTTGTTTTAATCCAAAGAAAAGGAATGGATAAGTTCGTTATGAAATAAAGGATAAGTCTATATTTGTATACAAAGTGCGATACATAATATGGGAAGTGCCAAAGAGGAAAAGTATTGTAGAATAAGGCGAAATACGGGATTATAAAAATGTTAAAAATAGTAGAAAAATTGTATAAATGTAACAAGGTGAAAAGAATAACCTATTTTTAAAGGTAGGATGTAATGTATAAAAATACACAAAAAAATGTAATATTTTTTATAAAATATAAAAAAGTTTATAAAATTACTGAGTTATATAAAAAATAAGGGGGATTTTATTGCAATCAGCGATTTTTTTATTATAATAAAAGTATAATATAAGTTTTAATTCATCAATTATGTATGATGAATTTGCCGGCAAGCAATTTTCAAGAAGGTATTGTAAAAATTGGGGAAGTATTGAAAGAGGAGGCGTATTTATGGCAACATTTTTAATTGGGATGGTCGTTTTATTGGTTGGTGGTTTGTTTTACGGAAAATTTGTACAGGGTATTTTTCGTCCGGATGATAGACCGACACCTGCAACACAGTTCCAAGATGGTGTGGACTTTGTACCAATGAACAAGTTTAGAAATGCACTTATCAATCTGCTGAATATTGCAGGGACAGGGCCTATTTTTGGGCCGATTCAGGGTATTTTATTTGGACCCATTGCATTTCTTACCATTCCAATCGGTTGTGTAATCAGCGGTGCAACTCATGACTATTTGTGTGGCATGATGTCCTTGCGTCAGAATGGTGCACAGATGCCCGGTATTGTAAACAAATTTTTAGGGGACAAGACATATAAGGTATATCATGTTTTTCTTTGCTTGCTGATGCTGCTGGTAGGTGCAGTATTTACCTATACACCCGGCGATTTGTTTGCAAACCAGATTATGGGCATTGAAGGTGTCAATGTTTGGACATGGGTAATCTATGCAGTAATTTTAGGATACTATTTGATTGCAACACTGTTTCCTATTGATAAGATTATTGGGAGAATATATCCCATTTTTGGTGCAATCCTCCTGCTTTCTGCAGTTGGCGTATTGATTGGCATTTTTGCAAAGGGTTACGTTCTGAATGATATTGATTTTTCTCATGGTTTCCAAGGGATATTTAATTTATACCCTATGTGGGATGCTGCCGGCAATACAGGTGTGGGTACAAAATTTATTCCTGTATTTTTTGTAACAGTTGCTTGTGGGATTACATCCGGTTTCCATTCTACTCAGTGTGCTTTGATTGGTCGTAGTGTAACAAGCGAAAAGGAAGGTAACTTCACATTCTACTGGATGATGATTTTGGAAGGCGTTATTGCCATGATTTGGGCAGCAGCGGCAATGGGTATTTATAACAAAGGCTCTTTGAGCGGTGCAACAGCAGTTGTTGGTGAAGTGGCAAAGGATTTGCTAGGCCCTATCGGTGGATTGATTGCAATTTTGGGTGTTATTGTACTGCCGATTACTTCCGGTGATACAGCACTTCGTTCTTGCCGACTGATGATTGCAGAATCCCTGCATTTCAGCCAAAAGGAAAAACGTAACCGTATCATCCTGACACTGGCAATCTTTGTTCCGGTTATTGCAATCTTGGTATTTGCAAAGTTGAATACAGAAGGCTTCAATATCCTGTGGAGATATTTTGCGTGGGCAAACCAGACAATCGCTGTATTTGCCTTTGCAGCCATTACGGTATATTTGCAGGCAAAGAAAGGTGCTCCGAAATACGCATTTTTGATTTCATTGATTCCAGGCTCCTTCTACCTGTTTATCATTTCTTCCTTCCTGCTGAGCCAGTCCATCGGTTTTGGTCTGCCTCTGTCTGTTTCGTATGTAATCGGGGCTGTACTGGTTGTGCTGTATATTATTGTTCTGCTTCGTGTAGGCAAGAAATATGCTGCAAAGCATAGTGAAGAATAAAAGTACTTTAGAAAAGAATATTGCAGTTATTGCAGTATAGAATGAACCGACCTCAAAAGTCAGATAAAAATGACCATTCAGAGGTCGGTTTTTTCATGGAAAAATACTTCCGGTAGGGGAGTGCCAATTTTTAAAAGCAAAAAGCATGAATTCTTTGGGAGAAGATATGTTGCAAAAAAAATAAGATGCGTTCTGTATAAATCTTCCTTTTTTGGAGAAACTGAAAAGGAAAGAAAAAACTGCCCCAAAGGGCATTTGAAAACAAAGGGAGGCATTTTATGGAAATGAAAGGTAGTAAAACAGAGCAAAATCTTTTGGCAGCATTTGCAGGGGAGTCTATGGCAGCAAATCGATACGACTTTTTTGGGGAAAAGGCAGGCAAGGATGGCTATGAACAAATCAAAGGGATTTTCAAAGAAACAGCAGAAAATGAAAGACAGCACGCAAAACGGATGTTTCATTTTTTGGATGCTCTTGGGGAAACAGAGGAAAATCTGAAAGCAGCAGCCTTTGGAGAGCATGAGGAATGGTCGGATATTTACAGAGAAATGGAGCAGGTGGCACAGAGTGAAGGTTTTTCTGAAATTGCAGTATTTTTCAAAAATCTCGCTTCTGTAGAAAAGGAGCATGAAGCACGATTTCAGGCTTTACTGCAGCTTTTGGAGGAGGGAAAAGTCTTTTCCGGCACAGAGCAGACTGTATGGATGTGCAGAAACTGTGGATATGTTTATGTGGGAAAAGAACCTCCCAAGGTTTGCCCTGTTTGCCAGTATCCACAAGGATTTTATGAAAGAAAACCGAATAATTATGGAGAGTAACAGTATGAGGGCAGATAGTTTCTGCCCTTTCGGCTGTTACATAATTGCAGGATGCTTTGAAAGAAAGAGGTGTAATATGCAGTATCAAGATATTAGAAAAGGGATTTTTCATTATAGACCGAATCGTTTTTTGGCAGAAGTAGAAATAGATGGAAGCCCAGAGATTGTTCATGTGAAAAATACAGGACGATGCAGAGAGCTTCTTGTGGAAGGGGCGACAGTGCTTTTGGAAAAAAGCAGGAATCCCAATCGCAAAACGGCATATTCCCTTGTGGCAGTCTATAAAGAGAATATCCTTGTGAACATGGATTCTCAAGCACCAAACGAAGTAGCAGCAGAGGCTTTGGCAGAAGGAAGGATTGGAGAAATCGGACAGGTGGACTTTCTAAAACGGGAGGTGGGCTTTGGAGATTCCCGTTTTGACCTTTATTATGAAAAGAAAGGGAAAAAAGGCTTTCTGGAAGTAAAGGGTGTGACGCTGGAAGAAAATGGGATTGCCCTGTTTCCGGATGCACCCACAGAGCGGGGAGCAAAGCATATCCGAGAATTGGTGCAGGCGAAAAAAGAAGGGTATGAAGCAGGTATTCTTTTTCTCATACAAATGAAAGGTGTTTCTGCTTTTCGTCCCCATGCAGAAAGGGATAAGACCTTTGCAGAGGAATTGCAAAAGGCAGAAAAAGCAGGTGTACAAGTCCTTGCCTATGATTGTCAGGTGCAGGAGGATGGTTTCTTTTTGGATACGCCCATTCCCATAGAACGTTAGGCATAAGAAACATACATATTGTCTTTCTTCTGGACATAAAGTGATAGTAGCTTACAGTACGGAGGGAACAGCATGAAAAAAAGGATATGGGCAACGGTTTTGGCACTGTTGCTTTGTATGGGAACGGCAGTATCAGCAAAGGCTGAAGAAAAACAATATGAAAATCTTACAGATTTGGGATTGCAGTCTAAAAGTGCCATATTGGTGGATGGTGCAACGGGAACGATTCTTTATGAACAAAACAGCCATACAGCATTGCCGCCTGCCAGCGTAACAAAGGTGATGACACTGCTTTTAATTTATGAAGGGGAAAGGGATGGAAAGTTCCAATGGCAGGACACGGTGCAGGTCAGCGAACACGCCGCTTCTATGGGTGGTTCACAGGTGTTTTTGGAAGAAGGGGAAAGACAGACAGCGGCAGAAATGACAAAATGTATTGCCATTGCATCTGCCAATGATGCAGCGGTGGCGATGGCAGAATTTCTTGCAGGCAGTGAGGAGGCTTTTGTCCAGAAGATGAATGAAAGAGCAAAGGAACTTGGTATGAAAGATACCCATTTTGTCAATGCTTGCGGTTTGGATACAGAAGGGCATCTGACTAGTGCATATGATATTGCCATTATGAGCAGAGAATTGATGCAAAATTTTCCTGATATAAAGAAGTATACCACCACATGGCAGGATACCATTGTACATAAAACCCGCAAAGGGGAAAAAGAATTTGGATTGACTAATACCAACAAACTTATCAAATGGTACGAGGGTGCCACAGGGCTGAAAACAGGCTCTACGGGTAAGGCGTTATACTGTTTGTCTGGCACAGCAGAACGGGATGGCATGGAGCTGATAGCTGTTGTTATGTCTGCTCCTGATTTCAAGCTGCGTTTTCGGGAGGTTATGACGCTTTTGGACTATGGTTTTGCCAATTATACCGTGGAAAAAGGACGAGAAAGAGGGTATGTAGTGGGAGAAGTTCCCATTGAAAAAGGGATGTTGGACAAAGTGGAGGTCGTAACAGCAGAGGATATTTCTGTGCTTGTGCCAAAAGAAGGGGAAAAGGAATGGGAAACGAAAACAGAGCTTTTGCCGGCTTTGGAGGCACCTGTTGCTGCAGGCACGAAAGCAGGAGAAATGATTTATTTTTTGGAAGGAGAAGAAGTAGGCAGAGTAGATTTGACCGCTTCTATTGATGTGGATAAAGTCAATGTCAATACCATGCTTTGCCGTATGTTGAAAAAATGGTGTTAAAAAAAGACTCTTTGCTGCAAGATAGTGGCAGAGAGTCTTTTTTTGTGATAAAGATGTTAATACCAAAAGGACTTTTATAGTATGTTTAATACTTTTTACGGTAGTACAAAAAACATACTGACAAGAGAAGTGCATTTCCTGACAGAACATAAGCAAGGATTTCTCCATACTGTGGTGCAAAGATACCAACAGCCAGTATGAGAATAAACTGGAACAGAATAGAAAGGGAAGTAAATCCTGCATATGCCTGTTTTGCAATGAATATATTTCGCTCATCTGTTTGCTGGAGTTTTGCTGTTACACGTTTTTCGGGATTACGAAGAACAGCGTTCCATTGGAATATTTTTAAAAGACTGACTGCAAGAATACCACATCCCAATCCGATATAAGCATCACTTGTATAGATTCCTTTTCCTCGTAAAATAAGTGTAATAAGCCCAACTGCCAACAAACAAAAATAGTAAATAAACTTGATTCGAACTTTTCTTTCAAATGTGTTTTCCATAAGTAGCACCCTTTCTTTTTTTATTCTTCAAATAGAAAAATATCTTCAATAGATAATTCGAAAAATGCGGCAATCTTGTGTGCTAAAAGGAGGGAGGCTGTATATTTTCCCACTTCCAGAGAAGTGATGGTCTGCCTTGTGACCCCAACTGCATGGGCAAGCTCCTCTTGCGACATTTTTCTTTCTTTTCGCAACTCTGCAATTCTTGTTTTCATATACTTCTCCTTTCTGCAAAGGATACTTTGCAATTTAAGTATAGTTTGCTTTGCATAAAATGTCAAGTAAACTTTGCGAAAAAATATAATATATCAAAAAGTGTAAATTTTTCGATACAATATGTCTTATATAATTGACATTATGTAAGGTTTATAATAATATACCCATAAAGGAGGATTGAGATATGGCACGTAATATTGCAATGAAAGTCGCAAGGGCAGAAAAAGATATGACACAAAAAGAGCTTGCAGACAAAGTCGGCATTTCAAGACAGACTATGAATGCCATTGAGCAAGGGGAGTACAATCCTACCATACGGCTGTGTAGGAAAATATGCCGTGTACTTGATAGAACATTAGATGCGTTATTTTGGGAGGATGAGGAAAATGAGGAAAAAGACAAATAATCTGGATGAAAGACAGGAAATGACATTACTGCAAATTGAACATAGGGGATGTTGGCTTGCTTTTTGGATGTTAGTGGTTTCCCTTGGGGTGCAGCTGCTGCTGGATGCAAACAGTGCCTACATGGCAGGAGAATGGACTGTGCTTATGGTGCTGAGTGTTTATATAGCGGGTGCGTGTATCAAAAATGGTATTTGGGATAGAAAATGGAAGCCTACACCAAAAACAAATCTGATGCTCAGTGTAGTCACAGGTTTGGTTTTGGGAACTCTTTATTTTATTGTATCATATCGTCATTTTCATAAGATATACGGCTCTATTGCAACAGGTGTCATGATGTTTTTATCCGGTATGATTTTTTCTTTTGCCATATTGTCTTTATCAGCATGGATGTATAAAAAACGCATACAGAAAATGGAAGAAATAATGGATGATGATAAGGAGTCTTTATAAATTTATGAGAAATTCAACAAAAATTTTAGAATATGCAAAAAAATAGAAGGGAGCTGTTTTGTTTCATAAAAATCCATGTTGCTCTCTTTTGGAAAACTTTGTATAATAAATAAAAGAATATGGTGCATAACAAGAAAAGGGAGGTTGAAAAATTTATGATACGAAAGAAACAGTTTCCGATTTTAGGCTTGCTGCTGCTTTTGCTTTTTATGACAGGCTGTGGAAAGGAAAAAGCAGAAAATGAGGTTCGCTTGGAGCCTTGCGGAATTTCCTATGAAGTACCCGAACTGTGGACAACAGGAGAAAATATCAATTTGATGCCTTTTTCCAACATAGATGAAGAAGGAGATATTTATGCAAAGCTTTCTTACGAATTTGCACCTAACGAAAATATGGATGAACTGAATAATCCAGAATCAGAAATTCCCTTGGACGAGCTGATGACACCACTGTTTGAGTTTATGGTAGTGAAGGAGGATAAATTGGAAAGTGAAGCGGTTACGGCTGAAAAGGCAAAATATCTGCAATGCAAGGAATTGCCTGTACGGAAAGAATATCACTTCTTTTTTCTGACAGAGCCAGCAGGCGGCATTGCCCATTTTTCAAAGGATGCAGCGAAGCTTTATAAAGAATTGGCAGATGGAATGGACGAGTTTGTAAAGACAGTTAAAACATTCACTCCCGTTCCGCCAAAGCCCGGCGAACCAGGCAGTCAGCTCAGCAAAGAGGAAGTGGAAAGGATGAATCGGGAATATTTTAATTTCGTTTCCAAGGATTTGCAGGGCAATGCGGTTCTTAGTACCATGTATCAGGATTATGATATTACCATGATTAACTTTTGGGCATCCTATACATATCCGGATATTAACGAACTGAAAGAGCTGCAAAAGCTCCATACTACTTTGGAGGAGCAATATCCCAATATGCACATGATACAGGTGCTTATTGATACACCGGATGAAGCGGCTGAAGAAGTGGTTCGTAAGGCGTATGCAGAAAATGGGGTTACTTTTACAGGTGTTGTACTGAATCCGGATATGGCATCATGGGTATTGGATAATGTCAAAGGACTTCCCACGACCATTTTCGTAGACCCTTCCGGTAAAATCATCGGTGCACCTGTAGAAAAAGTACAGACGGCAGACTTTTATATCAAAGAGATGAAAAACAGATTGGAGCAGTAAGAGAATATAGTGGTGCTTTTCCCATATTATATTTATTCATAAAATCAGGTATATCTGAAAACTCCTTTGTGCGGGTATATGGAAAACGATAAGCTACAGAAGATTTCGGATACACCAAGGAACTAAGAATGGAAGAAAGGAGAATTCTTTTGCATAATAAGGATTTGGAAGAAAAGATTGGAACTTTGGCAGAGGAATATATTTATCAAGATGCAGTAAGCAGCCTATTATTGCTGCTTGTCAGTGCCATGGAGGATATGGAAAAAGGAGAACAGCCCTTGCCCTATATGCTCCATGAAGATATTCTGGCATTGAAAAAAGAGGTTTTTGCAATGCTGGTGACATTGGAGGAAAATTTGGGAGTCCCTGAGGCAGAAAGTAGCATTTTGCTGGAAAAATGTGCTGCTATGAAGGAAAGGCTGTTCTCAGTTTATGAAACTGTATGCAGCTATACCTCCCAGTGCAATCTTCTGATGACTGTGGCAGGGGACGAGATTTGTATTAGAAAATATAAGGAAGAAAATATATCCGGCAACGGCATAGATTGGTCTTTGTTCTATGCAGATTGCCATGCTTTTTTGGAAAGCGGCGAATCTCTTTTGGAACAGCAAAATCGTATGGGAATGCTTTTGGGATGTTTACCCATGCGTATGGCACGGGCAAAATATTACGATGCTATACAGAACAGTCTGGATATGGCTTTTGCAGGACAGAGCAAGGAGTTTACAGAAAAATCTCTCCGTTCCTTCCTTTACTTCAGTGCACCTACAGACCATGCACTCTATGGAAAATATTTCCCTGAAATTGCAGAATGGTTACAGAAAAAATCTATGCTTTTGCCTCATAAATTAGAGAATGAAGAACTGAAGGAATTGTTTGACGAGCTTACGGCATTGGCAGAAAGCTTGGGAGAATTGCAGGATTACTTTGATTGTATTTTCCATGATATTCAGTCCTTGATACTGCTTTTGTACTTAACATTTAGCTTTGAAGAACTGACAGAAACAGATGCTTCTTATGCAGATTTGTACTATACAGTATGTGAATTCTTGAATGGCGAAGCAGATGAAACAGAAAAAGAAGCATATTTGGAAATATTGGATGAACGATTGGAAAAGGCGTTGATTCCTGTTTTGGACAAATCCAATGCCATCTATGAGGAAGTAAGCAGACTGATGGAGAAAGCGGGGGATATTACAGAGTTTGCGGAGGATACGCAAAAAATGCTGTTTATCATGTATTTTATTCGGGAATGCTTTTATATGGAATTGGAAGAAGCTCTTTTTGATGTGCGTTCCTTAGAAGAATTGCCGCCTGCCTCTGCAGAAGAAAAAAAGGAGCTGTGCAATCGGTTTATTGAGAAAACAAGGACTTATATGGAAACACTGCCGGCACCAATTCGGAAAGCTGCTATGCGGAATCTCATGGGGGCATTGCCCTGCACATATTCTGTAGAGGAAATGATGCAGCATATCATGCAGATTATAGATGACACCATTTCTCCGGAAGAACAAGCAGTGATTGTCAATAAGATTGGTACAATATTTGATGAAAATGGATACGAACCTATTGCATCCGGTATAGAAGAAGAACATGACTGTGATTGTGGACATGACCATCATCATCATGATTGCGATTGTGGACATGACCATCATCATTAAGGAGGAACCTACATGACCTTTGCATTGAATCATTATAATTACAATGTGTTGGACTTAGAAAAGAGTATGGCGTTTTATGAAGCGGCTCTTGGCTTGAAGGAAGTACGCAGAAAGGAAGATTCCCATGGGAACTGGAAGCTAGTCTATCTGGGAGATGGCAGCACGGATTTCCTTCTGGAATTGACATGGGTAAAGGAACGGACAGAGCCTTATAATCTGGGGGAGAATGAATTTCATTTGGCTTTTGTGACAGATGATTTTGAAGAAGCACACAAAAAGCATGAAGAAATGGGCTGTATCTGCTTTGAAAATCCAGAAATGGGAGTCTATTTTATCCATGACCCGGATAATTATTGGTTGGAAATTTTGCCGCCTCATATGAAATAAATAAGGTCGTAAAACGGAATCAGACAATCGGGGCTTTTGATGCCCCAAGAAAACGGAAAGACTGTGCAGTCACAAAAGCAGCAGCCTTTGGACAGTAAAGAAAGGAATTTTTGCCTATGCTTCGGATGAATTTTTTATTGACTTTTATTTTGGGGATTCCTGGAATATTGGTCGCTACAACGGTACATGAGTTTGTTCGTGCCATGACCTCTACGGCTTGTGGGGACGAGCTGCCCAAAAAACAGGGACGGCTTACTATGAATCCCCTCAAGCATTTTGAGCCTATCGGTTTTTTGCTGATGTTTTACAGTGGTGGTTTTGGCTGGGGAAAGCCTGTAGAAACAAGTGCATTGTATTATAAAAACAGAAAGAAAGACACCCTTTTGACAGCGATTTTGCCTTCGGTTGTGAATCTTCTTTTGGGTGTTCTCTTTTTGGCGGTGTACAGTAATACAAAAGGACTTTTACCGCCTACAGTTTCCCTCATTATCCATTATCTTTGCTACTACAATGTGGGGATTGCGGTATATAATCTTTTGCCTGTATCCCCTATGGACTGCGTAAAGGTATTATCTGTGGTATTGCCTGCAAATCAGTATTTCAAATACTTGCAGTATGAAAAAGTCGTACAGATGATATTTCTATTTTTGCTGTTCTTTGGATTTTTTGGTGGTATTTTCCAAAATCTCATATTTGGTGTGATGCAGATACTGGGACATCTGTTTTTTATACTGTAAAGGAGCGAAATTGTGCAGAGTGTAAGGATACAGCTGGATGCGTTTGAGGGGCCTTTGGACTTGCTCTATCACCTGATTGAAAAAAACGAAATTGATATTTATGATATCCCCATTGCGGATTTGACAGAACAGTATCTGGCTTATTTGGATGGGGCAGAAAACAAGAACATGGATGGTATGAGCGAATTTGTGGTTATGGCAGCTACTCTTTTGGAAATCAAAAGCAAGATGCTTCTGCCAAAAGGAAAGCCTGTAGCAGAGGAGGGGGAAGAAGCCATTGACCCCAGAGAAGAATTGGTGAAACGCCTGCTGGAATATAAAAAAATTCGGGATATTGCCGACCAATGGAAAGAACGGGAAGAAGCTGCCTCCATGATTTTTTACAAGAAACAGGATAGGGCTGTTGCAAAACTCCGAGAGAAAGAGGAGCAGCCCCTGGAGGATTTTTTGCAGGGAGTGACGTTGTCTGATTTGTACCACGCCTTTCAGGAGGCTATGAACCGCAAAGAGGCAAGAACAGACCGTGTAAGAAGCACCTTTCGTTCTGTGGAGCGGGACTTGTTTACCATGCAGGATAAAATGGAGTATATTCGGGATTTACTGATTTTGCAGCCACGGATTACATTTTTTGGTATGTTTCGTCCGCAGGCAAAAAAGACGGAAAAGGTAGTCACCTTTCTTGCTTTGCTGGAGCTTATTAAAATGAAAGAGGTACAGGTGGAACAGGAAAAAACATTTGGAGAAATTTACATCAAAGGGTATGAAAAGGAGGAAAAAATATGAGAATGTCCCAACTGGAAGCAGTGGTGGAATCCCTTCTTTTTATATCAGGAGAAGCGGTGAGTTTGAAAGCCATTGCAGATACTATTGAAATGGATCGTGCAACATCCAAAGCGATTATGGAATCTTTGGCAGCACAATATGAAAAGGAACAAAGAGGGATTCGCATTGTGGAGGTGGATGGTTCTTACCAGATGTGTACAGCTGCAGATTGTTTTTCCTATATCCGCAATATGTATAAAAGCCCCCAAAGACAGGGGCTTACTCAGGCACTTCTGGAAACTCTTGCCATCATTGCCTATAAACAGCCTATTACAAAGGGACATATCGAAGAAATACGTGGGGTTAGTGCAGAACACGCAGTCAACAAGCTGGTGGAGAAAAAACTGGTTTGCGAGGTTGGCAGAATGGATGCACCTGGAAAACCAATTCTTTTTGGGACAACAGATGATTTTTTAAGATATTTTGGCTTTACATCTTTAAGAGAGCTGCCACCCTTGGAAGAAAAAGAAACGGAAGTAACAGAAGAAATAGAAGAAATAGATTGAAATATAGTAAGGCACTTTTCTGTGATATTTTCATGGAAGGGTGCTTTTTCTTATGGAAGGCTATGAAAATGAGATGGATATCTTCTTTGTTTATGGGGACATAAACTGCTTTTTTCGGAATAGAATATTGCAGGAGGGATGGATGTGAAAGGAATTGGAAGTTTTTTTCTAGCAATGGTATTGCTCTTGCAAGGTCATACTGTTTTTGCCGGAGAATCTGTGAAAGAGCCTAGGGTAACAGCGGAGGGAGCGGTCTTAGTGGATGGAACAAGCGGACGGCTTCTTTGGGGAAAAAATGAAAAAACCCCTATGGAAATGGCAAGTACCACGAAAATTATGACAGCTATTTTGATACTGGAAAGGTGTCAGCCAAAAGAAGTGGTGACAGTCAGTGCCAATGGAGCAAGGCAGCCGAAGGTGCATATGGGACTTGCAGAGGGGGAGCAGTGGTATGTGGAGGATTTACTGAAGGCCATGATGCTAAAATCCTACAACGATGCAGCAGTGGCACTGGCAGAACACACCTCAGGAAGTGTAGAGGCATTTTGCAGGGAGATGACAGAAAAGGCAAAGAAAATCGGTGCAAAGGATACGGTTTTTGGTTCACCGAATGGACTGGACAGCCACCTGTCAAAAGAACAGCATCATGCTACACCTTATGATATGGGCATTATTACGGGATACGCCCTACAAAATCCAAAATTTCGGGAAATCATTTCTTTGCCATCTCATACTTTTTGCGATGTTTCGGGGAAAAAGACACATACAGCAGTAAATGCAGACCGTTTTTTGCGAATGTATAGTGGTGCATTGGGCGTGAAAACAGGGTATACCAATAAGGCGGGAAACTGCTTTGTGGGAGCGGCAGAACGAGAGGACATAACCCTTGTCAGTGTGGTTTTAGGGTGCGGCTGGGGCAAACAGGGCAAGGAACAAAAATGGAAGGATACCATGGCTTTGATGGATTTTGGCTTTGCTGCATATCATAAAAAACAGATTTGCCAAAAAGGAGATATAGCAGATAGTGTAGCTGTAGAGCGTTCTCCTGTAGATTCTGTTTCTGTGGTATTGACAGAAGGATATGAAGGTGTTTTTTCTGATGATGAAAGGGAGAAATTGAAAGTTTCATCACAACTCCCCAAGGCAATTTCAGCTCCTGTGGAAAAAGGAACAAAGCTTGGGTGTGCAGAAATTTGCTTGGGAGAGGAGGTTTTGGCAAGGATTCCCTTGATTACAGCAGAGGATGTACCTGCTTACACACTTTCCCAATGGCTGCATATGCTGGCAGAGAATTGGTGCAGATGACAAAGGTATCTCTCCCTTTGACTTTTCGGCGGTTCTCCTGTATACTGGTGAACCATAAAGGATGGAGGAGAAACCATGGAAGAAAGACTGCAAAAATTTTTGGCAGAGGCAGGAGTTGCCTCAAGAAGAAAAGCGGAAGAACTTATACAGGCAGGCAGAGTACAGGTAAACGGAAAGACCATAAAGGAAATGGGCTGCAAAATAGATTCTGCCAAGGACAAGGTGGTATTTGACGGACGCTTGGTGAAAAAGGAGCAGGCAGAGAAGGTATATATTATGCTGCATAAACCGGAAGGCTATGTGACAACGGCAAAGGAGCAGTTTGGTCGTCCTGCTGTTTTGGATTTGATTCATGGAGTGAAGGAGCGAATATTTCCTGTGGGCAGATTGGACTATGATACATCGGGACTCTTGCTGCTTACCAATGATGGGGAATTGACCTATAAGCTGACACATCCCAAGCATGATGTAGATAAAACCTATATTGCAAAGCTTTATGGGGTACCGGACACTATGGATTTGCAGAAATTCCGCAGAGGTGTTGTCATAGATGGAAGAAGGACACGTCCTGCAAAAATACAGATATTGGAAAAGGATAAAGAACAGCGGTATTGCACTGTGGAAATTATCATTCATGAAGGCAAAAACAGGCAGGTTAGAAAAATGTGCGAAGCCATCAAACACCCCGTAGCACAGCTAAAGCGTGTGGCAATAGGAGAATTACTGCTTGGCAATCTGAAAAAAGGGACATATCGCCATTTGACAGAAAAAGAAATGAAATACCTGCAAAAATTATAAAAAAGAAAGCCTTGATTTTCGGAAGGGAAAGTCAGGGCTTTTTTCGGAGCGGAAAGAGAGAGTTTTCGTTTTTTGCGGGTTTTCGCCTTGAAAGAAGGGGGATTTTGCCATATAATTATTTTCTAGATGATTTTTGGAAAAACAAATGTTTGAAATAGAGAGGCTGAGAATATGAGTGAACAAAAGACTAGATTTTATCTGATTCGTCATGGAGAAACCCTTTGGAATCGGCAAGGGCGGTATCAAGGTGCAACGGATATAGCATTATCAGAGGAAGGGAAAGAACAGGCAGCACTTTTGGCAAAGCGGTTTCAATATTTGCCTCTTGATGCCATCTATGTTTCTCCCTTGCAGCGTGCCATGGCAACGGCAGAGCCTATCGGGAAGGTTACGGGTATTACGCCCATTATCGATGAGCATTTCAAGGAAATCAATTTTGGAGAATGGGAAGGACACAGTATTCCGGAATTGACAGAAAAATATGGAGAAGGCTATACAAAGTTTTTTGAGAACCCCTTCAAGCATCCGTTCCCCGGAGAAGGCTCTTTTGACAAAGTGACAGAGCGTTCTGTGGCAGGCTTTGAAGCACTGCTTGAAAAGCATCGAGGAGAGAATGTTGCCATTGTATCCCATGGAGGCTTGCTTCGTGTTATGTTGGTGGGCATTATGGGTATGGATATAGAGTTTTACAGAAAAACCTGGATGACCAATACCTCTATTACCACGGTGGATGTCATGGAAAATGGGAAACGCCTGCTGATGACATTGAACGACAAGGCACATCTGGAAATGGCAGAGATTTGGAATAAAGGGGAATAAATATGGCAAAAATAGCAGTGATTGGTGGTGGTGCGGCAGGAATGCTTGCAGCAGGACGTGCGGCACAGCGTGGACATGAAGTACATCTTTTTGAAAGAAATAACCGCTTGGGAAAAAAAATACTCATTACAGGAAAAGGTCGTTGCAATGTAACAAACCATGGGGATTTAGATACATTTTTAGACAATATCCCGGGGAATCCTTATTTTATGTACAGTGCATTTTACCGTTTTGATAATCAGGCATTGTGTCAGCTCCTTTTGGAAATGGGGCTGGAAACGAAGGTAGAGCGTGGCAACCGTGTTTTTCCTGTAACAGACCGTTCTTTGGACGTGGTTTTGGCATTGGAATCCTATATGCGAAAAAACGGCGTACATCTCCATTTGGAAACAAGAGTGGAAAAAATTTTGGAGGAAAGGGGCGTTGTGAAAGGGATTCGATTAAAAAATAAAAAAGACCTTCCTTTTGATGGGGTAATTGTGGCAACAGGCGGACTTTCCTATCCCACAACAGGCTCCACGGGAGATGGATATGCTATGGCAAAAGCAGCGGGACATACAGTAACCAAGCTGTATCCTTCTCTGGTGCCTTTAAAAGTCAAGGAAAAATGGTGTCAAGACCTGATGGGACTGAGCCTTCGGAATATTGCCATCACCATTGCAAATGAAAAGGGCAAAGCGGTTTATAAGGACTTTGGAGAACTGCTTTTCACCCATTTTGGCGTATCCGGCCCTGTGATTTTGAGTGCAAGTAGACATATTTTAAAGGACGCAGAGAAGGGCTATACCCTGACAATAGATTTGAAACCGGCTATGGAAGAAAAGACGCTGGATGCCAGACTTTTGCGGGATTTTGAAAAGTACAGCAAGAAAGATTTTCGGAACGCCCTTGGAGATTTGCTGCCCCAAAAGCTGATTCCTGTTATTGTTTCTCTTTCCGGTATTCCTGCGGAAAAGAAGGTAAACAATATTACAAAAGAAGAACGAAAAAATTTGCTGCATCTTTTAAAAGGACTTTCTTTGACTATTACAGGGGTGACAGGCTATGGAGAAGCAGTCGTGACAAGTGGAGGAGTTTGCGTAGACGAAATTGATCCTGCTACCATGGAGAGTCGTTTTGTAAAAAATCTACATTTTGCAGGTGAGGTTTTGGATGTAGACGCATATACAGGTGGATTTAATTTGCAGATTGCTTTTTCCACAGGATATACGGCAGGAGATTGTATTTGGGAAGAAGGGGGAAATACCTGATGAAACATTTTGCGGTGGCAATAGATGGCCCGGCAGGCTCCGGCAAAAGCACAGTAGCAAAGGAAATTGCAAAGGATTTGCAGCTGCTTTATATTGACACAGGGGCAATGTATCGCACAGTGGCCTATTACTGCATGGGAAAAGAAATTGATGTGGAAAATGAGGATGCGGTTGGGGAATCCTTAGAGAAAATGTATATGGAAATCAAGGCGGTAGCAGGTACGCAGTATATTTTTCTGGAAGGGGAAGATGTAACAGAAAAAATCCGCACCCAAGAAATTGGACAAGGTGCTTCTAAAGTAGCGGCGTATGCAAAGGTGCGGCAAAGGCTGGTGGAAATGCAGAGAAACCTTGCCAAAACCCATTCTGTGATTATGGATGGTCGAGATATTGGCACCAATGTGCTGCCCCACGCAGAGGTAAAAATTTATCTGGATGCAGGCGTGGAGGAACGGGCAAAGCGTCGTGTGGGAGAATTGGAAGGACAGGGCAAAAAAGCAGATTTGGAAACCGTGAAAGCGGAGATTGCAAAAAGGGATTATCAGGATATGAACAGAAAGCTGAATCCCCTCCGTTGTGCAGAGGATGCACTCCGTCTGGATTCCACGGGGATGGGCATTGCACAGGTGAAGGAAGAAATCCTTTCTTATATTGCGAAAAAAATGAAATGAGGCGAAAAAATGACAACATACACATTTGTAAGAGGCTTGGTAAAGATTTTTTATAGAATTGCATTTCGGGTACGGATTGAAGGGGAAAGCAATATTCCAAAAGAAGGTGGGGCTGTTCTTTGCTGCAATCATATGAGTAATTTTGACCCTATGACCATGGCAGCTTTTACAAAACGTCCAGTACGTTATATTGCAAAAAAGGAATTGTTTCAAAAACCATTTTTTGGGAAGCTGCTTGTGAAGCTAGGTGCATTTCCTGTGGACAGAGAAGCAGCTATGGATATGAAAGCCTTTAAAACAGCTGTGAAGCTGCTGAAAAACAATGAGCTTATGGGGATATTTGCAGAGGGTACTCGTGTAAAGCCCGGAGAAGAAAAGGCGGCAAAGGCAGGTGTGGCACTTTTTGCACTAAAAGGTGGCGTACCCATTGTACCCATTGCCATTAGTACCACATATAAATTCCGTTCTACTGTTTTGGTTCGTTATGGAATGCCTATTTATCTGGACGAATATCAAGGACAGAAGGTCACAACAGAGCTGATGGAAGAAATTACAGCAAAGGTTATGGAAAAAGTGCGGGAAATGAAGGTGAGTGTATGAGCAATATCCAAGTGGCGGAATCGGCAGGCTTTTGCTTTGGGGTGAAGCGTGCCATTGATATGGCATATGATGCCATCGACAAAGAAAGTCCTTTATATTCTTATGGTCAATTGATTCATAATCAAACAGTTACAGATGATTTGGCAGAAAAAGGTATCCGGATTGTGGATACTTTGGATGGATTACAGGGTGGAACACTCATTATTCGTTCCCATGGCGTAGGCAAGGATTTATATGACGCAGCCGAAGCCTGTGGCATGAAAATATTAGACGGCACTTGTCCTTTTGTAGAGAATATACATAAAATTGTTCATAAAGAAAAGGAAAACGGAAAAAAGATTATTATTGTAGGCGACAGTAGTCATCCGGAAGTAATGGGGATTAACGGATGGTGTGATGAAAGTGCCATCATTCTCAATAGTCCGAAAGAAGCGGAGGAAGCAAGGATTCCTCAAAAAGACAGCTATGCAGTGGTAGTTCAGACCACATTCAGACAAAGTAAATTTGATGCGGTTTTAGACATTTTGAAAAAACGAGGTATTTCTTTTGTGGCACATCAAACCATCTGCTCTGCCACAGAAAAGCGTCAGAGAGAAGCGGAGGAGCTTTCAAAAAATGTTGACAGGATGATTGTCATAGGTGGAAAAAATAGTTCTAATACCCAAAAATTGGCAGAAATTTGCAAAAAGAACTGTCGAAACACCGTCCATATTGAAACAATTTGCGATTTAGTGTTGAATAATTTGAAAAAGAGTGATAAAATAGGGATAACTGCGGGTGCATCTACACCACCTGCAATAATTAAGGAGGTAATTGTTACTATGAGCGAAGCATTAGAAAATGCAGTACAAAATTTAGAAGGAAGTGAGGAAGCTACATTTGAACAGATGTTAGAAGAATCCCTCGTTACACTGCACACAGGTGACGTGGTAAAGGGCACTGTTATCCAGGTTTCTAACGAAGAAGTATCCGTAAATCTGGGCTTCAAATCCGATGGTATTATTTCCAGAGGTGAATTTAGCAGCGACCCTGCAGTAATCCCCAGCAAAACAGTTCAGCCTGGAGATGAAATCGAAGTATTCGTAGTTCGTGTAAACGACGGCGACGGCAACGTAGTCCTTTCCAGAAAACGTATCGAAGCACAGAAGGGTATGGAAGAACTGGAAACAGCTTATAACGAAAAAGCTGTTGTAACAGGTACTGTGACACAGGTTGTAAAGGGCGGTCTGATTGCAGTTGTAAACGGCGTGAATGTATTCATTCCATCTTCTCAGGTTTCTAATAGATTTATCGAAGACCTGAGCGTATTCAAAGGTCAGGATTTGGAATTCAACATCATTGAAATGGATAGAGTAAAACGTCGTATTATCGGCGGAAGAAAAGCACTGGTTGAACAGGAAATTGCTGCAAAGCGGGCGGCATTGTTTGAAACAATTCAGGCAGGCACAAAGACAACCGGTACAGTAAGCAGATTGACAGATTTCGGTGCATTCGTGGATTTGGGCGGCGTAGACGGTCTGATTCATATTTCCGAAATGAGCTGGGGCAGAATCTCCAACCCCAGAGAAGTACTGAAAGAAGGACAGACAGTAGAAGTCTTTGTTCTGGATGTAGATAAAGAAAAAGGTAAAATCAGCCTTTCTCTGAAAGATGCAGATATGAATCCTTGGAAGCTGGCTGTTGACAAATATGCAGCAGGCTCTATCGTAGAAGGTAAAGTAGTTCGTATGGTTCCTTTTGGTGCATTCGTAGAACTGGAACCCGGTGTAGACGGTCTGGTACACATTTCTCAGATTGCAAACAAACACGTTGTAAAACCTGAGGATGAGTTGAAGGTTGGCGAGGTAATCAAAGTAAAAGTTCTGGAAGTAAATCCTGAACAGAAGAAGATTAGCCTTTCCAAAAGACAGGCGGAAGCGGAAGCAGAAGAAGCTCCTGCTGCAACAGAAGAATAATTTTCTGACAATTTCTGTGTCAACATACCATAGAAAATTTGTTTTGAGATGAGAAAAACTCCTCTTTTTGTAAGTGATATGCAAAAAGAGGAGTTTTTTTTATGAGGTTTGTTATTTTGATTTCTTTTGTGCTGCTTCTTTTTCTTTTATATATTGGATGATACAAGTGGCACTTTTTTCAATACCGCAGGAGGAATCAATCATGAGGTTATAGCAATGTCTGTCACCCCAATCATGACCGGAAATATTTTTATAGTAGGCGGCACGTGCATAGTCGGAGTGTCGAATATTGCGAATGGCTTCTTCTTCGGTATCCTGATAAACATCCATAATTCGTTGTACTCTATATTCATCAGGAGCATAGATAAAGATTTTTACCACATTTTCAAGATCCTTTAATACATAATCGGCAGCACGTCCCACAATGACACAGCTTCCGCTTTCTGCAATTTTTTGAATGATTCGGCATTGGGCAAGCATAGCTGTTCGTACAACGTGATTGCTCATATAAAGGTCGTACAATACATTGGGGGAATTTTCATTCATATCTGCAATAAACTCCTGTGCAAGTCCACTTTCCTGTGCAGCCAGAGCGGTTAATTCTTTATAGTAGAAGGAAATCCCTAGTTTTTCTGCTACTAGCTTGCCAATTTGCTTTCCGGAGGATCCATGTTCCCGTGCGATTGTGATAATAACACCGGGACGAGAAGGATGGATAACGGCTTGGGATACAGCATCGGGATTGTACTTTTCTACATTTTGAGGCTGCCGCAAAAATTGCATATAAAATATAGAACCGACAGCTGTTGTTACAAGCTCTGTGACTGGAAATGTAAGCCAGAACCAATTCAGCCCAAATCTGGAAAAGACAAATCCCAAAGGAACAAACAGAACCAATGTACGGATAAGCGTCAGCAAGGAGCTTTTCAGCCCAGCACCAATGGCTTGAAAAAACACTGGGAAAATGAGAGAAGTAACTTGTGGAATAAAGCTGATTCCAATAATACGAAAACCAATTCTGCCAATATCCACAACGCTTTCATTGTTTGTAAAAATACGCAGCATGGGAACCGGAAAAAGTTCAAAGCAAAATGCTCCTGCAATCATGAAAATTACTCCGAATATAACAGCAGTCGAGAGGGTTTTGCGACAACGCTCAATATTCCCTGTGGCATAGTTATAACTGATGATTGGCACAATACAGGTTTGCATAGAACCCAAGGGAATAAAAAAGAAAGTCTGCCACTTGTAATAAAGTCCCAGTGCAGTGACTGCATGGTCGGAAAATGTAGTCAGGATTAGGTTCAGCCCCAAAATATAAAAGGTATAAGCAGATTGCATCAATATATTTGGCACACCAAGGCGGAATATTTTTGCGATATGGTGCTGGTAGACCTGGATAGAAGGGGATTTCCGAAAACCACTTCGGAATACCACCAGAGCAGCCGCAATTTGTCCGGCGACTGTGGCAATGGCAGCACCGGCAATGCCCAGCTTTGGCAGTCCAAACATACCAAAAATAAGGATAGGGTCTAAAGCAATATTGGTAAGGGCTCCCAAAATCTGTGCAGCCATAGGCAGTTTCATATTACCTTCCGCCTGTAATACTTTTGTCCAAATGCTTTCCAGAAAAAGCCCAAAGCTAAAAATACAAACAATGCGTCCGTAGACAATTACATCATGAATAACCGCTTCGGATTCTGATGACAGTCTGGCATAAACCGGCATAATTGCCCAAGAAATGACGGCAAAAAGAAGCCAAACAACAAGAATTAGAGGGGTTCCCACACCGGCATACGCATTTGCCTCCTCCTGCTTACCAACCCCCAGTTTTGCAGACATTACAGTGCTGATACCTACACCAAGACCAACAGCAAAAGCAATCATCAAAAGTTGGATGGGATAGACAATAGAAAGTGCAGTCAGACCTGTTTCAGCATAGCGACCCACAAATAAGCTGTCTATAATATTATAAAGTGCTTGAATCAACTGTGCCAGCATGACAGGTGGTGCAATTTTCATCAGGATTTTACTGATTTTTTCCATACCAAAGGTTTGTGATGTAGTCATAATGAAGCGTTCCTTCCTGTGAGATTTCGATGGTTTTCCACCTGCTGTAGTTTTTTCAGGTGTACAAAAACTTCCTACAGACATTGTACTCTATTTTGTTATCTTGTCAATGGATTCAAAGGAGAGTTTTATATATAGGGATTTTGGTATTTTTCCATATTTAGATGTTGTTTTCTTTCTTATAAATATATTTTAAATATATTTGGCTTTGCAAAAAGGCATCCATTTTTTCTTTTGATTGTGTATTTTAAAAGGAGCGATGTGTTATCGCTCCTCAGATGCAGCTTAGGATATCCTATTCTGTATTTTTTAAGGGGTGATGGTTTTATCCGCACCTGCAAAAAAGCCACAGAAACATAAGAATAGGATAAGTACAATAAATAAAGCAAGGGGGATTGCCCAATTGGATGTCATGTCAAATATAAATCCTGTGATAAAAGGCCCTATGGCAGCCAGAAGATACCCTGCAGATTGGGACATTCCGGAAAGCTCGGATGCTTTTGCGGAATTGGGACTTCTGAGAGAAATAAAAGCAATGGACAGGCTGATACTTCCGCCCATGCCAAGTGCCATGAAAATAACTGCACATACAATAAGGATAGGACTTTTTCCAAAAAGGAAGCAAATCATACCAAGAGCATAAATAAGACAGACAGTTGCAGCCAGTTTTTTCTGATTTTTAAATTTATCACACAAATAGGGGATTAGCAATGTAGCCGGAATAGCCATAAGCTGAAATAAAAGAGCCATATTCCCTGCAAAATTTTCTGTCATGGATTTGGACACAATAATAGATGGCAGCCAAGCAACCAAGGAATAAAATAAAAAGGATTGTGTACCCATAAATAAGGTTACCCACCATGCAAGAGGGGATTTCCAAATAGAATGACCATGCTGTGTCTTTGCTTGATTTGTTGCAGTTGCGTGTTTGTCACGAATTTGTGGAAACCATACTAAAATTGTAATAACAGCAAGGAGAAACCATGAAGCCAGTGCATTTTTCCAGCCTAAATGCAAGCCTTTTGCCAAAGGGACACTGATTCCTGCACCTACAGCGGCAAAAATACACATACCTGATGTATAGATACTGGTTACAGTTCCCACATTATCAGAAAAATGCAGCTTAATAATAGCTGGGATAATGACATTGCCAATGGCAATACCAATGCCGATGACGGCTGTTCCGCCAAAAAGCCCCAGGATTCCAGTGTAAGAACGCAAAAATTCTCCGATTAAAATAAAAAACAACCCAATCAACATTGTTTGGGCGTGACCAACCTTACCAGACATTTTTGCTACAAAGGGGGATACTATTGCAAAGGCCAATAATGGCAGTGTTGTGATAAAGCCACTGGCAGCATTTGATAGATGATATTCCGAGCGAATCATGTCAACAATAGAGCCAACTGCTGTAATGGGAGCTCTTAGATTAAAAGATATGAATAAAATTCCCAAGATGATAAGTAAATTCTTTTTTTTCATAAAAATCTCCTTTTCCCCATAAACATAAAACGGAGAAGTTTTTTGTTTATGGATTTTATGATACATTTTATAATACCAGGCGTATCTGAAACCCCGTTGGTTGCCTTTTTTCATATATCTGTGTCATACTTTATCAACAAGTCTTTCTGTACATATTCTGTATGACTGGTTCTATGTAAAAAAGTCCACACAAGAGAGCTTTTAGATATGCCCAAAAAGTTTTGACGCACAATATAAATACGGGCAGTGCTATAAGAATCTATCACACTATCCGTATCAAAGAAATTTTATAAGCCCATTGTATCTATTGCATATGGTGTAGTCTGCAGTGTGCAATGCAGACTACACTATATGTACATACTGGATTCCCAATACATTGCAACAAGAAAGGAAAAGAAGGGTTTGTTTTTGTCTGTTTGGATAGATAGTTTATATTATTTTTTGTATATGCAAGCAGAGTTTTTAAACAGAGTATTCCGGCAGACTTTTCAACAAACCCTTTAAACCAGAATAGCTTTTCCTTTCTTATTTTTTAGAGTACAAAACGCAAAATCTGGTATGCAGCCAAGGCAGCAACATAAGCAGTACCCATTTGGAAGCCGATTGCCTGCCATGTGAGTTTTGCAGAGCCAAGTTCTTTTCTGATTGTACCCATTGTTGCAAAGCAAGGGCATGAGAGGATGAAGAACAGAAGGAATGCAACGGCACTTGCCGGAGGGGGGATGGAGGCCATTGCACCATTGACTGCACCTTCACCAAAAATAACACCCATTGTAGCCAAAAGATTGTCTTTTGCAACATATCCTGTAATCATAGCTGCAATGAGCTGCCATGAAGCAAAACCAAGTGGAGCAAAAATTGGACGCAAGAAACGGCCAATGTCTGCAAGCATACTTTGGTCAAGCTCTACATGCTGGAAGGAAAAGTTGAAATATTTCAGAAACCAAACAACGATTGTTGTCAAAACAATGATGGTTCCGGCTTTGCGGAATAAAGCCACAGTTTTTTCCCATACAAAATGCCAAATGTTTTTCAATCGAGGGATTTTGTATTCGGGAAGTTCCATTACGAATGGAGAGGGTTTTCCTTTAAACATAGTGTGTTTCAAAAAGATGCCGCCAAGAATAACAAATGCAATCGAAAGCAAATATACCAATGGAGGAATCCATGCACTATCTGTAACCAAACCAACAACCAACAGTACCGTTGGCATCATGGTTGCACAAGGGATGAATGGCGTGAGGAAAATGGTCATACGACGGTCATTTTCATCTTCGATGGTACGAGTTGCAGCGATTGCCTGAACAGTACAACCGGTTCCAAGCAGCATAGGAATGAAAGACTTGCCGGAAAGACCAAAGCGACGGAATACACGGTCCATGATGAATGTAACACGAGCCATATAACCACATTCTTCCAAAATAGCAAGGAATACAAACAGCATCATCAGGTAAGGAATAAATGCCACCATGATACCTACCCCAAAGATGACACCATCACAGATTAAGGAAATCAGCCAATCGGCAACATTCATATGTACTAAAATTCCATTTATCCAGCCAATAAACTGGAACACCCATCCAAAAGTGATACCAACGATTTTTTTGTTGGGACCATTGGGATTCAAACACATCCAATAGATTGCATATATGATAATGAAGAAGATGGGGAGAGCCAGCCACTTATTGGTGACTACCTTATCAATTTTATCGGAAAGGGAGAGCTTTTCTTTTCTCCGTTTCAGAATGACAGCAGGCATAATGGATTTAATCCAGCTGTAGCGTTGTTCTGTAATGATGCTATCTATTTCATCATCGTAGATTTTTTCCAGTTTTTCACGGAGCTTAGCAGATTTTTGCAGGATTTCCGGTGAAAAATCATTAGAGATTGTTTTGTCACCGGAAAGTAATTTTATACTATAGAAGGCTGCTTCTTTTGCAGAGTCTTCCAAGGCAGAGGCAATTTCTGCAATGGCATCCGACATATCTTTTGCATAAGCAAATTTGCTTTCGGGTGTTTTGGGATGCTGTATAAGCTTTTGAACTGCTTTCTTTAATTCGGGGAATCCGGTTTTATTGATTGCGGAAATTTCGCAAACAGGGCATCCCAATTCTTTGGACAAGACTGTAGAGGATAATTCTTCTCCTTTGCTTTTTACAACGTCCATCATATTCAGTGCAACTACAACAGGTATATTCAGTTCGATTAGCTGCGTAGTAAGATATAAATTTCGCTCCAGATTGGAGGCATCTACGATGTTAATGACAACATCAGGATGTTCTTTTAAAATGTAATCTCGACTGATAATTTCTTCGTTAGAATAAGGAGAAAGAGAATAAATACCCGGTAAGTCCATTACAGAAACAGTCTTACCCTCTAGCTTCATTCTGCCCTCTCTTTTTTCCACTGTAACGCCGGGCCAGTTTCCAACAAAGGCTGTACTCCCGGTAAGGGCGTTAAACAGTGTACTTTTCCCACTGTTCGGGTTGCCCGCCAATGCGATGTGTTTCATGGATTATACCTCCTTCACTTCGATTTCCTTTGCATCGTCTTTGCGAATGCTTAAATTGTATCCACGAACTTCAATCTCAATGGGATCCCCTAAGGGAGCAATCTTGATTACTTTTACTACAACGTCCTTTGTAATTCCCATATCCATGAAGCGTTGTTTCAATACGCCTGTGGCATGGTTTTTGAGGATTTGTCCCGATTGACCAATTTTTAAATCTCGCAGAGTCATTGTTACCTCTCCTTTACACATAAATTCTCTTTGCAAGCTCATGACTGAGTGCAACGGAAACCCCTTTGATTTTTACGATGACATTATCATCTACTCTGTTGACGATTTTGATGGTTTCCCCAACAACAAATCCCAAGGTTTCCAGTCGGCTTTTTATGGTATCGTTTCCAACGATACGAACGATGAGAACATCCTTTTCGTTCTCGGTCAAATATAATGGCACACGCATACCTCCTTCCTGAAATAGTGAAACGGAGATGGTTAGCAATAACTAACTGACTAAAAGCAAAAAGGAAACTCCAAAGACTTCTTTTGCATATATAGCTTTAAACTCATGAAAGCGAGGCGTATTCATCTGCTCAACCAATCATCCTATGTTTTGTAGTTTAGCATAGGCTAACTTACTTGTCAAGCATACAAATGAAAATATCTGACATTTTTATAGAAATTTTGCAAACAAAAAGGCACTGTGTTTTTATGCAGACACAGTGCCTTTTTGTGCATATTTATATAGATTAGATTTCGAGTATTTTCATGACAGAAAGAGCAGCTCTATGGGGTTCACCGGCTTCAATGGCACGATACAATGCTTCGTGCAAATCATCAATTTCTGCCGTAGTTAGTTTGGATTTTCTATTTTGTTCTGCAATCTGATTTCCCAAATAGCAGGAGATAGATTCATACATATCAATTAAAATTGCATTGTGACAAGCTCGTGCTACAGCAATGTGAAAATCAATATCAGATTTTGTATTTTCTTTGCTGTCTGTGGCTAGAGCTTTTCTTTTTAAAAGCATTGCGTGTATTGCCTCAACATCCTGTGGTGTTCTTCGTCTTGCGGAAAGGTGTGCAATGGTAATTTCAATACAATTTCGTGCCTCTTTAATATCTCTTAAAGAAACCTCCTGATATTTTTGCTCCATATTTGCATGGAACCGATCAGAAGCATTTACATAAGTACCATCTCCCTGTTTCACAGTCAATAATCCAGACCAAGTTAAAGATTGGATGGCTTCTCTAATAGTATTTCGACTGACCTGAAATATTTCCATCAATTCCGGTTCTGTGGGCAGCTTGTCCCCGATATTGTATTTTCCGGAAGAAATCATTTCCTCCAGTTTATCGGAAACCTGCTTGGATAAAGACTCTCGTTTTAAGATTGTTTTTTTCACAGATTTTCAGTCCTTTCGCTTGTGTGAAGGCTGTTTATTTACCCATTTTCTATCTTAGATATATACTTTATCATAGTTTTATGAGCAGTGCAAGAAGAAGCCCTTTTGTATTTTCTATGGAAATCAAAAGTTGTATGTATTTTATACATAAATTTTCACAGGATGGATAAGGAGAAATTTCCAAAAAAAGGAAAATATAGAGCGGTGCATTTTGGAAGGGGAGTTTTGCAAAAGGTGTTGGGGGTATTGAGATAGGAGAAGACGGTAGAATTTTCAGATAGGTAAATTTAGAGGTATATACATTGCCACTATTTTGTATACGCCATACTAAAATGAAAGCACAATCCTTTTCTAGAATATCTAAAAACGCCTTTATGCAGATTTTTCATATCCAAAGGATGATGCAGGTATATGGAGCAGACAATACATGGGGGTTTTCGGATATGCCCTTAGGAATCATGGAGAAGAATATTTGTAAGTTTCTTTAAGATTTTTGAAAGAAAACTACCGCAATTCTGCTACCTTTAGATAGTGGGTTAAGGTAGCCAAACGTAGCGGATTGTTGTATACTGAAATATAGAAACATGGAAATCCAAAAATAGACACAAGTATTTATTACAGCAACATATTATTTTTGTATGTAAGCATAGAAAGAAGCTGCTCATGTCGAAACAAGTATCAGATGACATAAAACAGTTTGGCGATGTCCTACCTGCGGAGCAAAACAGGATAGCGATGTCAATACTGCAAAGAACATATTAGCAGAAGGTTTGGGACAAATAGCGTAAGAAAACCATAGACAAGGCGGGGGATACCCGAATTAACGCCTGTGGAGATAGTAGGCTATGAGGTCTATGAAATAGGAAGTTCCTTGTGCTTAGACAATGGGTAGTTCACAGAAAACGGATATAAATTTGTAAAAGATTTTTGTATGCGATAAGATAGAAAATGACAGAGTGGGGACAGGAGGCTTTGGAAAATGGAGCAATTTAATATTTTAGTATGTGATGATGATAAGAGTATTGTAGATGCCATTGAAATATACCTGAAACAGGAGAATTATCATGTCATTAAGGCATATAACGGCATAGAAGCCTTGCAGGCATTAGAAGAAAACGAAGTGCATTTGATTTTGTTGGACATTATGATGCCCAAGCTGGATGGACTGAACACCACTGTGAAAATACGGGAAACACTGAATATTCCCATCATTATTCTGTCTGCAAAATCGGAGGATACCGATAAGATTTTGGGACTGAATTTTGGTGCGGATGATTATATTACAAAACCCTTCAATCCCTTGGAGCTTCTGGCAAGGGTGAAAAGTCAAATGCGGCGATATACAGCTCTTGGCAGCATTGCAGAAAAAAGCAATGTCATTAAAATCGGGGATTTGGAGTTGGATAAGGATGCAAAAGCCGTCCGGGTAGGAGGCGAGCCTGTTAAGCTGACTGCTACAGAATATGGCATATTACAGCTTTTAATGGAAAATGCAGGGAAGGTATTTTCCATTGACCAGATTTATGAAAAGGTATGGAATGAACTTTCTTTTGCACCGGAAAATACGGTTTCTGTACATATTAGAAGAATACGGGAAAAAATAGAAATTAATCCAAAGGAGCCGAAATACTTAAAGGTGGTGTGGGGGATTGGCTATAAAATCGAAAAAATATAAAAGCTATCAGACAAAGTGGAAGGGCTTTGCCATAGTATGTTTTTTTGTTGTGTCAATGGTGACATTTTTCTGTGGTATCATTTTTACCAATATTTCCAAAAGCTGGCATCTGGATGCCATCAATGTGGAAACCTTCTACGATACAATGGAATTTCGGAACTATTTCTATAAAGCCTTGGATCAGGTGGTTTTGGCAGATATATATTATGAAAGTGAATCGGCCATAGAAAGTGGCAGCAAAATAGACAGGGATGAACTGATTGCAGGATTTAAACGGTATTATGGTATTGCAGATGGCGTGATTACAGGAAATACAGAAATCAATGATACCTATGACGGACTTATTGTATATGGTACAATTCCGGAAAAAATGAAGAATAATTTTCTGGAATATCAAGCTTTGGTGGAAAATCGCTTGCCTTTATACAAAGAAATTTATATCCAAAATCAGCTGGACGAATACCGCTCGGCAGAGCGTTTTTTGGAAACCATGGAAAATTTTTGCTATTATGTGGAGGATGGAAAGGGAAATGTGGTGGCAGGAAATGCAACACCAAGCGAAATACACAATATGGAGCATACAATTATGCTTTCCAGAGAATTTAGAAGCGACAATCTCAGTAATGCAAACTATTATCCTTATGTCAGCTCCATATTGGAGAAAAGCCAATACCAAATTTATGCGGCAATCCGCAGTCCTTTGGTGAAAGGCGACGAATTCTATGTTCTTTCAAAGGATTTCCATTTTGCAAAAGCAAGTATGCCCTGCTTGTTTGGGGTGACAACGGCAACCTCTCTGATATTGCTTTTTTGTCTGATTTATCTGATTCGGGTGACGGGGCAAAAGGAGAAGGGTGGCGTTGTACACTATATTACAGTAGATCATATTTTTAATGAAATACATTTTCTATTGGTGGTATTGGTCGGAATATTTTCTTTTTTTATGGGCTTCACGCTTTTAAACAGTGTCTTTGAAGAAGTAAAGCCTTTTTGGCTCTATGTTTTTATTACGCTTTTGGGGTTGCTCTATATTGCAGATGTGGCTGTGGGGCTAAGCTATATTCTTTCGGTGGCAAGACAAATCAAAGGCGGCAGTTTTTTCCGAAACACCCTACTATCTACTTTAATTCGGCAAATATCCTCGTTTTTTACAGGTGCCACCTTTCGTGGATGGATGATGTTGATTATGATTACATACGGCATGATAAACTGTATCTTGGTATTTCTCATGTGTATGTTCTGGTATTCTCAGTGGATGCTCCTATTCCTTGTGGGACTTTTGGCATTCAATGCCTTTTGTATTTATCTGTTTTTACGCTCTCTGCGTTCCTTGAGCCGCATTATGATATCGGCAAGAGAAACTTCTCAGGGGAATTTGCAGCATCCTTTGGATTTAGCAACGATTTCCCCTTCTTTCCTGAATTTTGCAGAGGACATTGCAAACATTCAGGATGGGCTGAAAAATGCTGTGGAAGAAGCGATTAAAGGGGAGAGAATGAAAACAGATTTGATTACAAATGTTTCCCATGATTTAAAAACCCCTCTGACTTCCATCATTACCTATGTGGATTTGCTGAAACAGGAAAAATTGGAGAATAAAACAGCAGAAAAGTATGTGGGAGTCCTCTATGAAAAATCCTACCGCTTGAAACAGCTCATTGAAGACTTGATTGAGGTAAGCAAGGTGTCCAGCGGCAATGTGACAGTAGAAAAAATACGTGTGGATTATCGCCAGCTTATGATGCAGGCTCTTGGCGAAATGGAGGAGAAAATTGCGGATGCAGGGCTGGAAGTGAAAATAAGCTGTCCGGAGCCTGTTTTTATTGATGCAGATGGAAGACATATGTGGCGTATTTTGGAAAATCTCATATCCAATGCTGTAAAATATGCCATGGCAAATTCCAGACTGTATATAGATATTTTTTCCACAGAGGAGAGAGGTATATTGGTTATGAAAAATATTTCTGCCGCACCGATTGATTTTGATGCAACACGCTTGACAGAGCGTTTTGTGCGTGGTGATGCTTCTCGTACAACAGAAGGGAGCGGGCTTGGGCTTTCCATTACACGCAGTTTGACAGAGGTGCAGGGAGGTGCCTTTGGTGTGGAGATGGATGGCGATTTATTTAAAGTAATTGTGAATATGCCACTTTGGAAGAATGAGATAGAAGAAAGGTGGCAGGAAGAACAGCAGGAAGCGGAGGAAACCAAATGGGAATAAGGAGGAAAAATTTGGAAGAAGTGAGGGCGAAACAAGGCTTTACAAGAGAAGGTATCAAATATTTCGCGATGTTTACGATGCTTCTCAATCACATAGGGAATGTTTTTCTGGAGGATGGAGCTTTTTTAAAAGAGTTTTTTGTGGACATCGGATATTTCACAGCAATTACCATGTGTTTTTTTCTGGTGGAAGGGTATCGGCATACCCGTTCCAAAAAGAAATATGCTTTGCGGCTTTTTCTTTTTGCGGTGCTTTCTCAATTTCCGTTTTATTTGGCATTTGCACCATTTCTGGGCTTTAATATGATGTTTACACTGTTTATCTGTTTTTTGATTTTGATGGTATTGGAAGGTGTGCAAAATCAGTTGGGGCGTATTGCTCTGGTTGTCTTTTTGATTTTTTGTACCGCTGTGTCCGACTGGGCATGGATGGCACCCGTTTTCACCATATTGTTTTACTATGCAGGTACATCTAAGAAAAAACAGAAAAAAGCATATATGCTTTCCTGTATTTATTTTGGATGTATGGGACTCCTTCAAAGAATGTATTTTATGCCGCCTATCTGGTGTGTCCTTCTGACATTGGGAACGCTCCTTGGGCCAGTCCTTTCTGGCATCTGTATCTGTTATTTCTATGAAGGAAGACGAGCGGAAAGAGGACTTTCCTTTTCCAAATGGTTTTTCTATTTATTTTATCCCCTACATCTACTTGTTTTGGGACTTCTTCGTTTTGTATGACGGTGCGAGATGCAAAAGCCGAAACCCTTGGTTCCCCTTTCACAGGGGTAACTTCGGATGTGCGGGAATCCCCGGCAGAGATTGCTTCGGCAATTTCTGCCGGGGTTCTTTTATGCAGACTCCTGCGGAGTGGTCTTTCACTCTGCATCGGCACCTACGCAGCGACCGGCTAACGATTTGATCTGGTGATTTCATCCTGCTCGTTTTTGCCATGGTTGGAGGTGGCTGCCCTCCATTACTCGCAGAAGTGCGTGTGAGGCGATACATAGCCTCCTATGGGCCGACAGGGGGCGTTTCTGACCGGGGCGTGAGCCGCTTGCTGATATGTGGTATTGGAAAATCCGCTTTTGGCAATGTTACCGAAAAGTTTCCGCCCGCAGGCGGCATCGGGGACAGGGGATTCTCTCTGCAAGTGCATTTTGACATCAAAATGCTATGCTTGCGACAGCAGCACCTCGCCAGGGCGGAGTGCTGCTACGATGGAAATACAACCATTGTACGACAAACTCGGTTGTCCCTTCCTGAATGGTCATATACTTTTCCTTTATTTGGTTCAAATAAAGAAAAAGTGTGATATAATTCGCTTAGAAAGCAGAAAGAGTGTTCGATATATCAAAATAAACTTAACAGATGGATTTAAGAAAGCGAGGTGTTCAAATGAACAAAATTATGGACAATAATCATTTCATAAAATGGATTCCGCATAGCGATGTTGTGGCGGTATATGATATGGAAGACATCGGATGGCGCAATGAGGGATTTGTTTTGACGTTGTTTCCGGATGACTTAGACCATGATAAACGATCCGAATATAATTTTGAAATGATTTGGCCGGATGTACTCTGCTATCAAGTAACAAACGAGAGATATCGACCAGACTTGTGGGTGTCCAGTCCTGATGAAGCATGGACTTTTTATACAAGTGAATCGTCGAAATTCTTAGAGAACTTCCGAAAAGACAATGAACTTGTTCCTGACACCGTTTATCATTTTATTGTGGGAGGAACAAATTTTGTGATTGATATCTTATCCGCCGAATATCCAAAAGTTAGGTTTGTAAAGCGGACTTCTAAAATTGACAAGAATAAGCCGTCTGACACGGAAAAGTAAACTGTTCGACTTATTCCGATTTATCTAACACTCTCCTTTTTACCCGGAAGTTCAGCTTCATGGCATTGTAAAGAAACTGCGGCTCTTTTATTGGCGCAGTCTACTGTACTCTATCACAGGCGAGATATGAGATAAGGTGTATCGATTATAAAAAACAGGATTGGGGAAACACACGCTGTGTTTCCCCAATCCTGTTTTGCGATGCCTGCACGGTATTCACTTGCCCCTGTGAGGGGGGACCCTTGTGTTTTGGCTTTTTTTCTTATGCAGAGAAAAAGAGAAAGGCATTTTTTTATGTGTTTTGGGCAAGAATAAAGCATAAGCTATGATAAATGAGGTGAAATCATGACAGAAAAAACAAAACACAGGGCAGAACAGTGTCGTATGTTTTATTTGGATGGGGAAAAATTTAAAACGAATACATGGATATGTTTTTTTCGGATTCCCTTGAAAAGGGAAAATGCTACAAAGCTTGCTTTATTGGCAGAAATGTTAAAAAGTGGAACAAAGAAATTTCCTTCTCGCAGAGAATTGGAGAAAGAAGCAGAAGAAATGTATGGAGCCTTTTGGGACGTAGCTGTAATCAAAAAAGGCAGTGATGGGCTGCTTTTGTTTACACTGGAGGTACTGAAGCATATTGATCAGGAACAGGCAATGACTTTTCTTAGGGAGCTTATGAAAGAACCGTTTTTGGAAGAAGGAATTTTTCCCAAGGACAGATTGGAACGCCAAAAGGAAATATGGAAACGACATTTGCAATCTTTGTCAGATAATAAAGGAGATTTTGCAAGACGGCGTGCCATGGAGCTGACAGCGGAAGATGGTGCAGGGGTTTGTGCGGATGGGTATTTAGAAGATTTGGATGCCATTACAGCAGAAGAACTGACCGAATTTTATAAAGCTATACTGACTCACGCAAAGGCATATTTATTTTTCTGTGGGGATAAGGATGGGAAAAAAGCCTTGCGTGCATGGAAAAAATCATTGGGATTACAAGGGAAATCTTTGTGGGAAAAAAGCGGATGGTATCCTATTGCAAAGCCCCCTGCCTTGGTACGGGAGCAAACAAGGGCAGTACAAACCCGTCTTGTACTGGTTTTTACAGGAGATACGGAAAAACAAACCCCTGCCTTTTTGGCATGGAACGAGATATTGGGCGGGCATGGAAATTCCCTTTTGTTTCGGAAAATACGAGAGGAAATGGGACTTTGCTATGAAATACGTTCTTTTATACTGCCTCTTACCACAATGCTTTTTGTGGAGGTAGGGCTTCATGCAAAGGATGCAAAAAAGACAGCCAAAGAAATTACAAAAATATGGGATGATGCCGCAGAAAACGGCGTAGAAAAAAATGATTTGCAGCAAGCAGTGCGGAACTTGGAGCGGAAATACAAAGAGACTTCGGAGGATGTGGGGCGGATGCTTGATTTTGTGGCAGAGGAAACCTTGACCGGAAAGGATAGAAGTCTTTCGGAGGCTGTGGCAGAATTTTCCAAGATACAGGAAAAGGATGTTATAAAGGAAATACAGAGGCTTCGCTTGCAGCTGTGCTATGTGCTTACAGGAGAGGAGGAAAAGAAAGATGAAACAACCCGATAAGGTAGCAGGGGATTTGATTTTTAAGGAAAGAGCAGAATCTGGGATGCAATGCTTTTGTTATCCAAAGAAAGGGTATCAGGAAAAATTTGCAGCTTGCGTGGTGCCTTTTGGTGCTAATATGCTGTTTTTTAGAAAAAAGGGAGTAGACAAGGTGGAGAGGTTTCCTGAAGGGATTGCCCATTTTTTAGAGCATAAGCTGTTTCAACAGGCTTGGGGAGATGCCTTTACTCGTTTTGGTAAACAGGGGGCTTCTGCCAATGCTTTTACAGATGGAAACAAGACGGTATATTACTTCACCTGTCAGGAAAATTTTGAGGAAAATCTGGAATTACTCATAGACTTTGTGCAGAATCCTGTTTTCAAGGAAGACAGTGTAGAAAAAGAAAAGGACATTATCAAAAGCGAGATTGCTATGTACAATGATATGCCGGAATGGGCGGTTTATATGCAGATGCTGGATATGATGTATGAAAATCATCCTATACAATATGCTGTTTCCGGAACGGCACAGACTGTAGAAGGTATCACAGCGGCAGACTTGGAATATGTTTATGAAAGCTGCTATCTGCCGCAAAAATTTTCTCTCGTCACAGCCGGCAATATTGACCCACGAAGGGTTATGACGCAGGCACATAAAATGCAGAAAAGAAATGTGCAAGGGCAGATTGTTTGGGAAAGAGAACCAGAGGGGATTCAAGAGCGGTATGGGGAACGTCATATGGGCATGAGTCGCCCTTTGTTCCAAGTTGGGTGGAAGCTGCCTGTGGAGGGATTTTCTGTCCAGGAGCGGCTTGCCATGGAGGTTCTTTTGGATTTATGGGCAGGAGAGAGCAGTGCTTTTCAAGAAAAGGCTTTCCAAAGGGGTTGGCTGGATGTACCTGTAATACAGACCTATGATAGGGGAGAAGGATACCGATTTTGTGCTTTTTCCGGCAGCACCTCAAAACCGGAGGAATTGGCAGAAGG
>SAMEA104404100__coassemble_507_pt1 | contig 42714 bp, 37 predicted proteins | sample SAMEA104404100__metabat2_low_PE_071 | metagenome-assembled genome bin SAMEA104404100 (sample SAMEA104404100) | Balaenoptera acutorostrata
AAAGAATTGCTTTGCAGATAAAAACAAACTGCATCTGAGTGATGATATGCTAAGGACTATGGCGTTGTGGGAGCGGTATAAAGATTGATTCAACAGGGTGGAGGATTTATCCACCCTGTTTTTATTTTAAATTGACGATATTTGCGAAAATTAAATTGACAAAGTAAATTGACATGGGTGTTTACAGTGGATAAACCGAAAAAGATTGTAAATGGGGTTGAAACCGATGAAAACGGCAAAAAACTGTCAGAGGAAATATAAGTATGTCAATAGTTTTTTTGATACCTAAAATCGTGATACTAATTTGATACTAATTACCCCATTTTTCACGCGCTTTACACTGCATTATATTTTGAACAACCCTCAAAATATAAGGTTTTTCAGGCGTTGTAAAACGGCTTGCATTATGGTAAAACAAAAGAAACTTAATCAAAATTCTAATATTTCTTTTTCGGATTACCTATGTGTCTGTATGATCTTGACATAAAAATTTCCTCGATGGTAGTTTATTATATTCTACCATCGAGGGATGCTTTTTTACATTGTCCGTTTTTTATGGACTTGCTTATATTCCACTGGATGCTTTCTTTATTTTTTTGCTTCGGATTCACAGTAGATACAGCGATAAATACGCCGTTCCCTATCTGTCAGCTTAAAGATATGGGGAATTTCCTGTTCCACAGAGGTGATACACCGTGGATTCTTACAGGTGATAACATTTGTAATTTTTTCCGGCAGCTCCGGATGGAATTTTTCTACCTGCATACCATTTTTGATAATGCTGATGGTGATATCAGGATCGATATAACCAAGAACACCCCAATCCATATCCAGAACACGATCAATTTTAATAATATCTTTTTTTCCTGTTTTTTCACTGGACACATTTCGCAAAATGGCAACAGAGCAATCCAATTCCTCTAAATGCAGAAAATGGTAGAGTGCCATACTTTTTCCTGCGGTAATGTGGTCGATGACAATGCCGTTTTGAATGGGATCGATACGCATTATACTTCCACCTCCAATAGCTTCAAAATCAATGCCATACGGATATATTTTCCGTTTTGTGCCTGCTTGAAGTAGCAAGCACGGCTATCCTCGTCTACGCTGGAGGCAATTTCGTTGACTCTCGGCAGAGGATGCAGGATACAAAGGTCTTCTTTTGCATTTTTCAGCTTATCCAATGTGAGAATATAGCTGTCCTTCAAGCGGATATAGTCAGCTTCGTTAAAGAAACGCTCCCTTTGAACTCTTGTCATATAAAGAATATCCAACTTGGGCATCACAGTTTCTAAATCACGGGTTGCTTCATAAGAAATATTTTTCTTTTCCAGCACGTCGTGAATAATATATTCCGGCAGACAAAGTTCATCTGGGGAGATGAGTACAAAGTGAATCCCTGTATAACGAGATAAGGCATGAATCAGGGAATGTACGGTACGCCCAAACTTCAAGTCACCACAAAGCCCGACTGTCAGATTGTCAAAACGCCCCTTTTCTCTTTGAATGGTCAAAAGGTCTGTAAGGGTTTGGGTAGGGTGATTATGTCCGCCGTCACCTGCGTTGATAATAGGGATTGGGGCGTGCATAGATGCTACCATGGGGGCCCCTTCCTTGGGGTGACGCATGGCAATAATGTCTGCATAGCATCCCACAACACGCACAGTGTCAGAAACGCTTTCGCCCTTAGACGCAGAGCTGCTGTTGGCTTCGGAAAAGCCCAGTACGCTGCCGCCCAGTTCCAGCATCGCTGCTTCAAAGCTCAGGCGTGTTCTGGTGGATGGCTCAAAAAACAGAGTTGCCAGTTTTTTTCTGCGGCAGGCTTCGCAGTATTTATCAGGATTTGCGATAATATCATTTGCTGTGGCAATGAGTCCGTCAATTTCTGCTACGGTCAAATCTGTAATATCAATAAGATTTTTCATTAGACATCAGTCCTCCAGCTTTCATCACTAGGATTGTTGCGGAAGGCCATGAGCTTTGCAATGTCAGATTTCTTGATATAGCCTTCCTCTGCCGCTACTTCGGCAACAGCATCAAAGTTGGAAAGGCTGATATTTTTTACATTGGCTTCTTCCAGACGGTCTAAGCCTTTTTTCATACCATAGGTAAAAATGCTGACAATGCCAAGTACATCTGCACCTGCTTCACGCAGTACATTTACCACTTCGATGGCACTGCCTGCTGTGGAAATCAAATCCTCTACAACCACAACCTTTTGCCCTTTTTCCAGCTTACCTTCAATCTGATTATGTCTGCCATGGTCTTTATGACCAGAGCGAACATAGCCCATAGGCATATCCAGAATATGCCCTACAATGGCAGCATGGGCAATGCCTGCTGTGCTGGTACCCATTAAAACTTCACAATCAGGATATTCCTTTTTGATAATTTCTGCCAGTGCATTTTCTATGCGTGTCCGGACAGCGGGAGCTGTCAATGTCAGGCGGTTATCACAATAAATAGGGCTTTTGATACCGCTTGCCCATGTAAAAGGTTCTGCGGGACGCAGGAATACGGCACCGATGGATAACAAATCCTTTGCAATCTGTTTTTTCATGCTTTTTCGCCTCCTAAAAATTCTGTAATACATCTTCTGTATGCGGCAACAGGGTTTTCTGCCTGTGTAATGGGACGTCCAACTACAATATAGTCAGAACCCAATTCTCTTGCTTTTTTCGGGGTAGTAATACGTACCTGATCGCCTTTATCCCCATCGGCAAAGCGTACACCGGGGGTGATAGTGAGGAAATCCTTGCCACAAACCTCTTTCACCTTTCCTGCTTCCAAGGGGGAGCAGACTACGCCGTCAAGACCTGCTGCTTTTGTATTTTTGGCATAGTGCATCACCACTTCGTCTAATGAACGAGAAATCAAAAGGTCATCCTGCATCCGTTCCTCACTGGTAGAAGTGAGCTGTGTCACGGCAATGAGGAGAGGACGAGTGCCGTCTGAACGAGTCAGACCTTCTTTTGCAGCCTCCATCATGGCGATGGTGCCTGCTGCGTGTACATTACACAAATCTATATCCAGATTGGACAGAACAGCCATTGCTTTTTTTACCGTATTGGGAATATCGTGGAGCTTTAGGTCTAAGAAAATTTTATGTCCTCTTGCCTTGAGTTCCCGTACGATATCAGGTCCTGCGGCATAGAATAATTCCATACCGATTTTCAAAAAGGGTTTTTCTTCTGTAAATTTATCCAAAAAGGAAAGGAGTTCTTCTTTTCCGTTAAAATCACAGGCGATGATTACGTCTTTGCTCATTGATGTGCACCTCCGATGATAGTTTTTAAATCTTCTATACCGTACTGATTCATCACAGCAGGCAGTTCTTCTATAATTTTTTTGCAGATGAAGGGATCTACCAAATTGGCGGCACCAATTTGTACTGCTGTCGCACCTGCCAGCATCATTTCCAATACGTCCTCAGCAGAAGAAACGCCGCCCATGCCAATAACGGGAATGTTTACAGCTTCTGCTACCTGATAGACCATACGCAAGGCTACAGGGAAAATGGCACTGCCGGAGAAGCCGCCCATTTTATTGGCAATGACAGGGCGTTTTGTTTTCAAATCAATACGCATACCCATCATGGTATTGATTAAACTGATACCGTCTGCACCTGCTTCTTCACAAGCTTTTGCCACAGCTGCAATGTCTGTTACGTTGGGGCTTAGCTTGATGTAAACAGGTTTTGTGGTAACGGCTTTGACAGCACGGGTTACCTCTGCTGCTGCTTCGGGACTTGTGCCAAATGCCATACCGCCGTGATGCACATTGGGACAGCTTACATTGACTTCGATCATGCCTACCTGTTCCTCTTTATCAATTTTTTCACAGCAATAAGTATATTCCGCAACAGAAAAGCCGCTGATATTGGCGATGACAGGCTTATGAAAGCACTGACGCATTTTAGGCAGTTCTTCAGCAATGACTTTTTCAATACCGGGATTCTGCAAGCCCACAGAGTTAATGAGTCCTGCGGTACATTCCGCAATACGAGGCGTGGGATTGCCAAAGCGAGGTTCTTTTGTTGTACCTTTAAAGGAGAAGGAACCGAGCATATTGATATCATAAAGCTTTGCAAATTCATATCCATAGCCAAATGTACCACTGGCAGGAATAATGGGATTATCCAGCGTAAGACCGCTTAGAGTCACTTTTGTATTTACCATATAATCTCCTCCTTTTCCAGTACAGGGCCATCTTTGCAGATACGCTTTGCACCATATTTTGTTTCGCAGCTGCATCCCATACAAGCACCAAAGCCACAACCCATGCGTTCCTCAAAGCTGAGCTGTCCACTGGTGGAGGCAGCATCTGATACGGCCTTCAGCATGGCTTCTGGGCCACAGGTATAGAAATAGGTATAATCGGAAAGGGATTTGATGACATCTGTCACAAAGCCTTTTGTACCAAGAGAGCCATCCTCTGTTGCAATATGTACAGTCGCACCAAGTTCCCGAAATTCTTCTGCATAAAATTCTTCTTTTTTGGTACGGAAACCCAGTATGACAATGGGTTTTTTCTTTTGTGCTATCAGCTCTTTTGCAAGGCGGTACATAGGAGGGACACCTACACCGCCGCCAATGAGCAGGGGGGATTGACCACTTTTTTCTATGTCATAGCCATTGCCAAGTCCTGTCAAAATGTCAAGAGATGTACCCGTTGCCAATGTGGAAAGATACTGTGTCCCCTTGCCGACAATTTTGTAAAGAATGGTGACGGTTTTTTCATCATAGTCACATACAGAAATGGGACGACGAAGAAAGAACCCATCTAGCTTGATATTGATAAATTGACCCGGTGCGGTAATGGCAGAGGTGTCCCCTGCCAGCACCATTTTTAATACCGAATCTGTCAGATGTTGATTACTCTTTATAGTAAAGATGGATTGATTCAAAACAAACCTCCTGTATTATGCGTCAATGGTAGAGATACACAGTGTTGTTTCTTCCAAAACATCCAGAAGAACTCTCACGGTATCCAGAGCTGTAAACATGGTTACATTGTTTTCCACAGCACACTGGCGGATTTCCCAGCCATCATTCATTTCCTTGTCGGAATTGATATCTCTGGTGTTAATGACATAGGTCACATAGCCATGACGGATAGATTCAATGATTTCGTTGCTGCCTTCGCTGATTTTTGCTCTGACTCTGGTACGGATGCCGTGTTCCTTCAAAAACTCTGCGGTACCCTTTGTTGCTTCAATATTGAAGCCCAGTTCATAGAAGCGGCGAATGAGAGGAAGGGCTTCCTCTTTATCCTTATCTGCAATGGTGGCAAATACAGTACCGTAGTTCAGAATGTGCATACCGGATGCCTGCAATGCTTTATACAAAGCACGATTTAGCTTGTTGTCATAGCCGATGGCTTCTCCTGTGGATTTCATTTCAGGAGACAGATATGTGTCCATACCATGGAGTTTGGAGAAGGAGAAGGCAGGAACCTTTACATACCATCTCTGTTTTTCATCTGGATAGATGCCGAAAATACCCTGTTCCTTTAATGTCTTGCCAAGGATAACCAGTGTTGCAATATCTGCAAGAGAGTATCCCGTTGCCTTGGACAGGAAGGGTACTGTTCTGGAGGAGCGAGGGTTTACTTCGATGACATAAACATCATCCTTTGCATCTACGATAAACTGGATATTGAATAAGCCACAAATACCAATACCAAGCCCCAGCTTCTTTGTATATTCCAAAATTTTGCCCTTTGCCTTTGCGGATACGCTGAAGGTAGGGTATACGCTGATGGAGTCGCCGGAGTGGATACCTGTCCGTTCTACGTGTTCCATGATACCGGGAACGAATACATCATAGCCATCACATACAGCGTCTACTTCCAGTTCTTTTCCCTGAATATATTTATCTACCAATACAGGCTGGTCTTCGTTGATTTCTACGGCTGTTTTCAGATAGGTACGCAGAGCATCTTCATTTGCAACAATCTGCATGGCACGACCGCCCAAAACGTAGCTGGGACGTACCAGTACGGGATAGCCGATTTCTGCTGCTGCTTTTACACCATCTTCGATATTGGTTACAGCACGACCTTTGGGCTGTGGAATTTCCAGTTCCTCCATGATTTTTTCAAAGGAATCTCTGTTTTCTGCCCGCTCAATGGCAGCAACATCTGTGCCGATAATGGTCACACCACGTTCCATAAGAGGCTGTGCCAGATTGATGGCTGTCTGACCACCCAGAGAAGCAATGATGCCCATAGGCTGTTCCATTTCCACAATATTCATGACATCTTCTACAGTCAGTGGTTCAAAATACAGCTTATCGCTGGTTGTGTAGTCTGTGGATACAGTTTCCGGATTATTGTTGATGATAATGGATTCATAGCCATATTCTTTGATTGTGGTAACAGCGTGTACAGTGGAATAGTCAAATTCTACACCCTGTCCGATACGAATGGGGCCGGAACCCAGTACGATAATTTTCTTTTTGTTGCTGATGCGGGATTCGTTGCCTTCTTCATAAGTGGAGTAGAAGTAGGGGATATAGCCGCCACAGCCGCTTGTTTCAATCATTTTGTAAGAAGGGAACAGCTTCATTTCTTTTCTTAAATTGAAAACATCTGTTTCCTTGCAATCCCAAAGAGAGGCAATATACTGGTCAGAGAAACCGATTTTCTTTGCTTCTGTCAACAAAGTCTTATCATTTTTGTTATTTTTCAGTTTTTCTTCGTAGTCTACAATGTTTTTCAAACATTCTAAGAAGAACATGGTGATTTTTGTCGCATCAAAGATTTCATCCAAAGCCACACCCTTTCGGATAAGCTGTGCAATGGCATAGATACGGTCATCGGGGCTTTCTGCAATATAGGAAAGCAGTTCTTCATTTGGTGTATCATCAAATTTTGCCATGTGCAGGTGGCAAACACCGATTTCCAAGGAACGCATGGATTTTAAGAGAGCTTCTTCCACTGTTTTGCCGATACCCATAACTTCCCCTGTGGCCTTCATCTGTGTACCAAGGGTATTGGCAGCTGTTGCAAATTTGTCGAAGGGGAAGCGGGGCATTTTTGCAACAATATAGTCAAGCTTCGGTTCAAAGTTTGCATTCGTTTCGGAAATTTTGATTTCATCCAGTGTCATGCCGACAGCGATTTTTGCTGTTACTCTTGCAATGGGGTATCCGCTTGCTTTGGAAGCCAGTGCAGAGGAACGGGAAACACGAGGGTTTACTTCAATCAGATAGTACTGAGAGGAGTTGGGGTCAAGGGCAAACTGCACATTGCAGCCACCTTCGATTTTCAGAGAGCGGATGATTTTCAAAGCACTGTCTTTCAGCATATGGAAATCATGGTCATTCAGCGTTAAGATAGGTGCCACGACAATAGAGTCCCCTGTATGCACCCCAACGGGATCCAAATTTTCCATGCCGCAGATGGTGATGGCATGGTCTGTGCCATCACGCATCACCTCAAATTCGATTTCCTTATAGCCCTTTACGCTTTTTTCCACCAGCACCTGATGAACAGGGGACAGTTTTAAAGCGTTTTCCATAATATTTGCCAGTTCTTTTTCGTCATTGGCAAAGCCGCCGCCTGTACCGCCCAGTGTGAAAGCAGGACGCAGTACAACGGGATAGCCGATTTCTTTTGCCGCTTCAATGGCTTCTTCGATAGAGTATGTGATTTTGGAGGGGATAACAGGTTCTCCAATATGCTGGCAAAGTTCTTTGAACAGCTCTCTATCCTCTGCACATTCAATACTTTCGCAGCTTGTACCCAGCAGTTCTACCTGGCATTCTCTCAAAATACCTTTCTTTTCCAACTGCATAGCCAGATTCAGACCTGTCTGACCGCCGATACCGGGCAGAATCGCATCAGGGCGTTCATAGCGGAGAATTTTTGCCACATATTCCAGTGTCAAGGGCTCCATATATACTTTATCTGCAATGGTGGTGTCAGTCATAATGGTAGCAGGATTAGAGTTTACCAGTACCACCTCATAGCCTTCTTCTTTCAGGGCAAGGCAGGCCTGTGTGCCTGCATAGTCAAATTCAGCAGCCTGTCCAATGACAATAGGGCCGGAGCCGATAATCAGGATTTTTTTCAGGTCAGTTCTCTTTGGCATATTCGCAATTCCTCCTTAAATATTAAAGGTTTTCCAGTAACAATTTTTACAGTGTTTTGATAACACGGTCTAATTTTTCATCTTCCTTGTCCCAAAAGACAGGTTTGCCATGGAACAAAGTCATTTTGCATTTTCCGCAGACCTTCCAACCTGCAAAAGGAGTGCTTCTGCCTTTGGAAAGGAAGGTTTCGGGGGAAATGGCATAGGACGCATCAAGGTCAAATACAGTCAGGCTTGCAGGCATTCCCGCAGCAAGGGGAGAACCGACGCCAAACCGTTTTTGTGGATTGGTGTGCATAAGTTCCATGAGCTTTTCCAAAGAAAGGATACCTTTTTTCACCAGTTCTGTATACATAATGGGGAAGGCAGTTTCCAATCCTACAATGCCCATCATGCTATGGGCAAGTCCTTTGCTTTTTTCTTCCGCAGAATGTGGAGCATGGTCTGTGGCAATCATATCAATGGTGCCATCTGCAATACCTGCAAGGAGTGCATCCTGATCCTCTTTGCTTCTGAGGGGCGGGTTCATTTTGAATCGTCCATCCTCTTGCAAATCCATATCTGTAAAGATAAGATAGTGGGGGGCGGTTTCGCAGGAAACGGGCAATCCTTCTTTTTTTGCCTGCCGAATGAGTGCTACACTTTCTTTTGTAGAGATATGGCAGACATGGTAGTCACAGCCTGTTTCTCGTACCAGCTCCAAATCACGCTCTATCTGTTTCCATTCACTTTCGGAACAAATGCCCTTGTGTCCATGGGCGGCGGCATAAGCACCGTCATGAATATATCCTCCACGGAGCAGTTCGTTGACTTCACAATGGGCTGCTATAATTTTATCATACTTTTTTACTGATTTCATAGCATTTCGCATCATTTCGTCATTTTGTACACCACGACCGTCATCAGAAAAAGCACAAACATCTTGATACATTTCATCAAAAGCGGCCAGCTCCAGTCCTTTTTCTCCTCTTGTGATGGCACCGTAAGGGAGCACCTCAATACAAGCTGTATTGCGGATAGCATCCAGCTGGGGTTTTAGGGTTTCTCTGCAATCCGGCACGGGATTCAGATTTGGCATGGCACAGATGGTGGTAAAACCGCCGTGTGCAGCAGCCAAAGAGCCGGTTTCGATGGTTTCTTTATAAAAAAATCCCGGTTCTCTCAGATGTGTATGGACATCAATCAAACCGGGGAATATGGCATAACCCTCTAAATCAAAAACAATGCCACCATGCTTGGGGGCTGCCATAGAAATATCGGAAATCCTGTTATTGTCAATAAATACGTTGGTTTTTATAAATTCGCCCTGCAGAAACACCTTTGCGTTGGATAAAATGTACTTCAATGTATTTTGCTCCTTTCTTCTGTACGGGGTATTGTTGGATATTTCTTTACAAATTGTCAATAGTGTAGCACATGGATTTTACTATGTCAAGAACTTCTTTTCCGGAAAAATGGATTCCTTTCATTGACAGTCTGCAAAAAAATATGATAGACTGAGTATGTCAAATTAAGCGGCTTTCTGCGACTGACGGATAGGTGGGTGACCACAAGGAAGCAGAAAAACCGGAATGTGAGCAGTGCAGTACTGCCTGAAGATTTCTTTTCTCAAGGCATAGACAGATTCCCTTATTCTCTTTTTGAAACAAAGCGGAATAAGGTGCGACTGCTTTTTGTCGACCGTCTGGGCAGTCCTGTTTCAAAGCATGGAATAGGATTGCCCTTTTTTATGTAAACGATGCAGCTCTATATACTTACTTTAGGAGGTTAATCCATGAGAAAAATCGGTATTGTAATGGGCAGTGACAGTGATCTGCCGGTATTGGAAAAAGCCATGGCTACATTGGAAAGGTTTGAGGCACCTTTTGAGGTACACGTTTATTCTGCTCACAGAACACCTGTGGAGGCAAAGGAATTTGCACAGAATGCAAGAAAGAACGGCTTTGGTGTATTGATTGCGGCAGCAGGCAAGGCAGCACATCTTGCGGGGGCAGTTGCGGCAAACACGACACTTCCTGTCATTGGTATTCCCATTAAATCCTCCACATTGGATGGCTTGGATGCACTGCTTTCCACGGTACAAATGCCGAGTGGTATTCCCGTTGCGACCGTTGCCATTGATGGTGCAGAAAATGCAGCCCTTTTGGCATTGCAGATGCTGGCAACGGAAGATGAACAGTTGGCAGAAAAGCTGGACAGGGCAAGAGCGGAAAATGCAGCAAAGGTTCTGGAAAAGAATAGAGCTGTAGAAGCAAAATACAATAAATAAACAGAAGCATACAATTTTAGACAGAAAGAGGATTTTTAATATTCAATTTTCCATGATAGGGCAAAAGCTTTTGTCCCATATCAACGATACAAGGAGTGTATAGAATGAATAAAATTCATGAAGAATGTGGTGTGTTTGGCGTTTATGCCAAGGAGAAAACAGCGGTTGCATCAACAACCTATTATGGTCTGTTTGCTTTGCAGCACAGAGGGCAGGAAAGCTGCGGCATTGTAGTCAACGATGATGGTGTATTTCACTATCACAAGGATGCCGGGTTGGTAAATGACGTATTTGCTCCTCAGATTATACAGGAATTGGGTGAGGGGAATATGGCGTTAGGTCATGTGCGTTATGGTACAACAGCAGCCAGTGCCAACGGCAGATTGGATGCACAGCCTATGGTAATCAACCATGTAAAAGGCAAAATGGCTGTGGCACATAACGGTGCTCTTGTCAATTCTTTGGATCTTCGTCAAGAATTGGAGTTGGAAGGCTCTATTTTTCATACAACCAGCGATACAGAGGTGATTTCCTACATTATTACAAAGGAACGGCTGAAAGCTCCCTCCATTGAAGAAGCGGTAAACCGTGCTATGGGACGCATTCAAGGTGCATATTCTCTGATTGTAATGTCTGCGTCCAAGATGATTGCAGCAAGAGATCCCAATGGCTTTCATCCTCTTTGTTATGGAGTTACAGCAGATGGCACATACATTATTGCATCAGAAACCTGTGGACTGGATACGGTGGGTGCTACATTTGTACGGGATATAGAACCGGGTGAGATTGTTGTTTTTGATGGGGATGAAATACGTACCATTAAAGAGCATTGCGGAAAGGCAAAACCCTCTATCTGTATTTTTGAATATATCTATTTTTCAAGACCGGATTCCTTGGTGGATGGTAAGAGCGTACACGCAGCAAGAGTCAATGCAGGTGCTTGTCTTGCATTGGAGCATCCGGTGCAGGCAGACGTGGTTATCGGGGTACCGGATTCCGGCTTGGATGCAGCCATCGGGTATGCAAGACAGTCCGGTATTCCCTACGGCATGGGTTTTATTAAAAATAAATATATTGGACGTACCTTCATTGCACCAAGCCAAAAGACCAGAGAGGATAAGGTTAGGATTAAACTGAATGTGGTTTCGGAAACTGTAAAGGGAAAGCGTGTTGTACTGGTAGATGACTCTATCGTTCGTGGTACAACAAGTGCAAGAATTGTAAAACTTCTGCGTGATGCAGGGGCAACAGAAGTACATATGCGTTCTTCCGCACCACCGTTCCTGTATCCTTGCTATTATGGTACAGATGTAGATTCTCAGGAAAATTTGATTGCTGTAAATCACACCATGGAGGAAATTAAAGATATTATCGGTGTGGACAGCATTGGATACCTTGGTTTGGATCATCTGGGTATGCTCATTGGTACACGGAAATGTGAGGGCTACTGTGCGGCGTGTTTTGACGGGAAATATCCCACAGAAGTTCCCGCACAGAAGTACGATAACAAATTTGAACGGAAGCTCAGCGAGAGAGGAGATAAGAAATGAAAAGCTACAGTGAAAGCTACAAAGCCGCAGGCGTAGATATTACAGCAGGGTATCAGGCAGTGGAACTAATGAAAAAACATATCGCAAGAACTGTAACAGATGGTGTTATGTCTGGTATTGGCGGTTTTGGTGGTCTGTTTGAAATGGATTTGACAGGGATTACAAAGCCTGTATTGGTAAGTGGCACAGACGGCGTGGGTACAAAGCTGAAGCTGGCTTTTCTCATGGATAAGCATGATACAGTAGGTATTGACTGCGTTGCCATGTGTGTCAATGATATTATCTGCTGTGGTGCAAAGCCTTTATTCTTCTTGGACTACATTGCTGTAGGTAAGAACTTCCCTGAAAAAATTGCTTCCATCGTATCTGGTGTAGCAGAAGGCTGTGTACAGTCTGGTGCAGCACTCATTGGTGGTGAAACAGCAGAGATGCCTGGTTTCTATCCGGAAGATGAATACGATTTGGCAGGTTTTGCTGTAGGTGTTGTGGATAAGGATAAAATTCTGGATAACAGCAGCATCAAGGAAGGAGATGTCATTCTTGCATTGCCTTCCAGTGGGGTACATTCCAATGGTTTCTCTCTGGTACGTCGTGTATTGGATGTAGAGCATGAAGATATTAAAACACCTTTAGAAGAACTGGGCGGAAAATCTATTGGGGAAGCACTCCTTGCACCTACAAAGATTTATGTAAAACCCATGCTGGCACTTTTTGAACAGGTCAAGGTAAAGGCAGTTTCTCATATTACAGGCGGCGGTTTCTATGAAAATATTCCTAGAAGTATTCCAAAAGGCTTTGGTGCAAAAATTGACAAGGCAGCATTACAGATTCCTCCTATCTTCAATATGATTGCTAAAAAAGGCAATATTCCCGAAAGAGATATGTTCAATACTTTCAATATGGGGGTAGGCATGAGTGTCATTGTAGCAAAAGAAGATGTGGAAAAAGCCTTGGAGGTTTTGCAGGCAAACGGAGAAAAAGCATATGTGATGGGTGAAGTTGTTGCTTCCGAGGAAGGCGTGATGATATGCTGAAAACAAAAATAGCAGTTTTTGTTTCCGGCGGCGGCACAAATTTACAGGCATTATTAGACGCAGAAAAAAGCGGTATTCTCCAGAGCGGAGAAATTGCCCTTGTTCTTTCTTCTAATCATAAAGCATATGCCTTAACACGAGCGGCAGAGAATGGTGTTCCTTCTGTTGTAGTGGAGAGAAAGAAATTCCCCTCTCAGGAAGAATATGAAGCAGAGGTAAAAAAAATTATGGAGGAATATGGAATTGAACTCATTGTTCTTGCAGGGTTTATGTCTATACTCAGCGAAGGCTTTACTTCTGCATATCCCAAGCGGATTATCAATATTCATCCTTCTCTCATTCCTTCTTTTTGCGGAAAGGGGTATTATGGCTTAAAGGTTCATGAAGCAGCATTGGCTTATGGTATAAAGGTGACAGGTGCAACGGTGCATTTTGTCAATGAAATTCCCGATGGCGGTGAAATTTTGATGCAAAAAGCAGTGGAAGTGAAGGATGGGGATACACCGGAAATTTTGCAAAAGCGGGTAATGGAGGAAGCGGAGTGGATTCTCCTTCCAAAAGCGACAGAGCAGGTGGCAAAGAGCTTGCAGAAAGGATAAGGAAAAATGGATATTTATAAAGCAGATTCCATGAAGGCAAGAATTCGTGACAATGAATATGTGGGCAGAGGCATTGTGATTGGGAAAACTGCTGATGCAAAAAAGGCAGCAATCGCATACTTTATTATGGGACGCAGTGAGAACAGCCGTAACCGTGTATTTGTGGAAAAAGGAGATGAAGTGATTATCCATCCCTTTGATGCGTCTAAGGTGGAAGACCCTTCTCTGATTATCTACTCCCCCATTAAAAAATGGGAAAATAAACTCATTGTAACAAATGGCGACCAGACAGATACGGTATATGACTATATAAAGGAAGGAAAAACCTTTTCGGAAGCGTTACAGACAAGAGAATTTGAACCGGATGCACCGAATTTCACACCCAGAATCAGCGGTATGCTGACTTTTACAGAAAAAGATTTTTCCTATGAAATGAGCATATTGAAAAGTGCAGATGAAAAGGGAAGTGCTTGCAGCAGATATACCTTCTCTTACGCATCCCTTGCGGGAATCGGACATTTTATCCATACCTATGCCTGTGATGGCAATCCTTTGCCTACATTCCAAGGAGAGCCGGAGCGTGTGACAATTCCGGATGATATGGATGCTTTTACAAATGAAATTTGGGAAAATCTCAATGAAAAAAATAAAATCTCCCTTTATGTACGGTATATAGATTTGGAAACAGGAAAAGTAGAAAACAGAATGCTGAATAAAAATAAATAAGCGGTGTCAGGATGCGGAAGGAGAGAAAAATCGGCATGAAAGAATTTGAATTGAAATATGGCTGCAATCCCAACCAGAAGCCGGCAAGCATTTTTATGGCAGATGGCAGCGAACTGCCCATCGAAATTTTAAACGGAAAACCGGGATATATCAATTTTCTGGATGCCTTTAACAGCTGGCAGTTGGTAAAGGAATTGAAAGAAGCACTGGGGATGCCTGCAGCAACTTCTTTTAAACACGTTAGCCCCACTTCGGCAGCAGTGGGTGTGCCTATGTCTGCAGCTTTGAAAAAGGCTTGCTTTGTAGACGACATGGAAGGATTGGATGATTCTCCCATTGCACTGGCTTATGCAAGAGCAAGAGGCACAGATAGGATGAGTTCCTTTGGGGACTGGGTGGCACTGAGCGATGAATGTGATGAAGTGACAGCACGTATTTTGAAAAGAGAGGTATCCGATGGGATTATTGCACCCGGTTATACCCCTGAGGCACTGGAAATTCTCAAGGGCAAGAAAAAAGGAAATTATAATATTGTGAAAATTAACCCTGCTTATGTACCAGAAAAGGCAGAAAGAAAGCAGGTTTTCGGCATTACCTTTGAGCAGGGCAGAAATGATTTCTGTATCAATCAAGATTTGCTGAAAGAAATTGTAACAGCAAAGAAAGAACTGCCAGAGGAAGCAAAACGTGATTTGATTATTTCTCTCATTACATTAAAATATACCCAGTCCAACTCTGTATGCTTTGCAAAAGATGGACAGGCCATCGGTGTTGGGGCAGGGCAGCAGTCCAGAATCCACTGCACCAGACTTGCAGGGAACAAAGCAGATATCTGGCATCTTCGTCAGCATGAAAAGGTATTAAATCTGCCTTTCCTGTCATCTGTAGGCAGAGCCGATAGAGATAATACCATTGATATTTATATTTCTGATGATTACGAAGATGTATTGGCAGAAGGCATATGGCAGAGATTCTTTACTGAAAAGCCCGCACCTCTCACAAAAGAGGAAAAAAGAGCATATTTAGATACCATCAGCGGCGTTGCACTGGGGAGTGATGCCTTCTTCCCCTTTGGGGACAATATTGAACGTGCAGCAAAAAGCGGCGTGACTTATATCGCAGAACCCGGTGGTTCTATCAGAGATGATAATGTCATTGCAGCTTGTGATAGATTTGGTATGACAATGGCGTTTACAGGGATGAGATTATTCCATCACTAAGAAAGGGGTGCATCATAAATTATGAAGGTTATGGTAATTGGCGGCGGCGGTAGAGAGCATACCATCGTCAAGAAAATCAAAGAAAATAAAGAGGTAACAGAATTGTATGCACTGCCCGGTAATGGCGGTATTGCACAGGATGCTGTATGCGTGGACATTGGTGCAAAGGATATAGATGGTATTACAGCTTTTGCTAAGGAAAAACAGATTGATTTTGCCATTGTTGCACCAGATGACCCTCTTGTATTGGGCGTTGTAGATGCACTGGAAGCTATTGGAATTCCTTGCTTTGGCCCAGATAAAAAAGCGGCAATTTTGGAAGGAAGTAAAGTGTTTTCCAAAAACCTTATGAAAAAATATGGGATTCCCACAGCAGGATATGAAGTTTTTGATAATCCCCAAAATGCTCTTGCATATTTGGAAACAGCACCCATTCCTACTGTTGTCAAGGCGGATGGTTTGGCACTGGGCAAAGGTGTTATTATTGCAGAAACAAGAGAACAGGCAATGGATGCAGTACATACGATTATGGAAGATAAAGTATTCGGCAAAAGCGGTGACCATATTGTCATAGAAGAATTCCTCACAGGCCCTGAAGTATCCGTTTTGGCATTTACAGATGGTAAGACCATGATTCCTATGGTTTCTTCTATGGACCATAAACGTGCATTGGATGGAGATAAAGGTCTGAATACAGGTGGTATGGGAACAGTTGCCCCCAACCCTTACTATACAGAAGACATCGCAAAAGAATGTATGGAAACCATTTTCCTGCCCACTATGGATGCTATGAATAAAGAAGGCAGGACATTCAAGGGCTGCCTGTACTTTGGCTTGATGCTGACAGAAAATGGCCCGAAAGTAATCGAATATAACTGCCGTTTTGGTGATCCTGAAACACAGGTTGTACTGCCTCTTTTGGAAAGTGATTTGCTGACCATTATGCAGCATATTGCAAAGGGTACCTTGGCAGATGCAGAAGTAAAATTCAGCAAGAAAGCGGCTTGCTGTGTCATTATGGCTTCTAAAGGCTATCCTGGCAAGTATGAAACAGGCTTTGCAATTACACTGCCTGCAAACAGCGACCGCATCTTTGTAGCCGGTGCAAAACAGAAGGATGGCAAGCTGTTGACAGGCGGCGGTCGTGTGCTTGGGGTGACAGAAGTGGCAGATACACTGCAAGAAGCCATTGATGCAGCCTATGCGACTGTAAAAACCGTAAAATTTGAAAACGCATACTATAGAAACGATATTGGACAGAAGGCACTGGCAGCGGAGGTATAAGTATGGTTTACAGAATATATGTAGAAAAGAAACAGGGACTCCGCACAGAAGCGGATGGACTGAAAAGTGATTTGGTAAACCTGTTAGGCATGAAAAATCTGACAGGTCTTCGGATTTTGAACCGCTACGATGTGGAGCATATCGAAAAAGATTTGTTTGAAAACTGCAAAACAACAGTTTTCTCTGAGCCACAGCTGGATGATGTCATGGATGAAATTCCTGCAGATGGTGCAACAGTTTTTGCAGTGGAATTTCTCCCTGGACAGTTTGACCAGAGAGCCAATTCCGCAGCGGAATGTATCCAGATCATCTCCAAACAGGAAAGACCTCTTGTAAGAAGTGCAAAGGTATATCTTCTTTATGGTGATTTGACAGAAACAGAACTGGAAGAAGTAAAGAGATATGTTATCAACCCGGTGGAATCCAGAGAAGCATCTCTTGCTCCTTTTGATACATTGGAAGTGATTTATGAAATTCCCACAGAAGTAGCTGTATTAGACGGCTTCTGTGATATGAATGAAAGTGCTTTGGCACAGTTTGTAAAAGACCAAGGTCTTGCCATGGATTTGGATGACATTCTGGTATGTCAGACATATTTCAAAGAAGAAAAAAGAGATCCCAGTATTACAGAAATCAAAATGATTGATACATACTGGTCTGACCACTGCCGTCATACCACATTTCAGACTACCATTGACAGTGTAAAATTTGAAGATAGCCTTTTACAGGAAGCTTATGACGAATATTTAGCAACCAGAAAAGCCATTGGCAGAACAAAGCCCATTAATCTGATGGACATGGGAACAATCATGGCAAAATTCCTGAAGCAGCAAGGGAAATTGGATAAATTGGATGAATCCGAAGAAATCAATGCCTGCACAGTAAAAATTGATGTAGAGGTAAATGGCAGAACAGAAAAGTGGCTTCTGTTGTTTAAAAATGAAACACATAACCATCCTACAGAAATTGAACCCTTTGGTGGTGCGGCAACCTGTGTGGGTGGTGCAATCCGTGACCCTTTGAGCGGTCGTTCTTATGTTTATGCGGCTATGCGTGTGACAGGGGCAGGGAATCCTTTGACACCTGTTTCCGAAACATTGCAGGGGAAACTGCCTCAGCGTAAAATCGTGACAACCGCAGCGGCAGGCTATAGCTCCTATGGCAACCAGATTGGTCTGGCTACAGGACAGGTAGATGAACTGTATCATGATGGCTATGTAGCAAAGAGAATGGAAATCGGTGCGGTAATTGGTGCGGCTCCTGCGGAAAATGTGCGGAGAGAACGCCCTGTAGACGGAGATATTGTCATCCTTTTGGGTGGTAAAACGGGTCGTGACGGCTGTGGTGGTGCGACAGGTTCTTCTAAATCCCACACCCTTTCTTCCTTGGAAAGCTGTGGTGCAGAGGTACAGAAAGGAAATGCACCGGAAGAAAGAAAATTACAGAGATTGTTCCGTAATGCAGAAGCATCTCGCCTTATTAAGCGTTGTAATGACTTTGGTGCAGGTGGCGTTTCTGTAGCCATTGGGGAATTGGCAGATGGTCTTACCATTAACCTCAATGCGGTACCCAAAAAGTATGAAGGTCTGGATGGTACAGAGCTTGCCATCAGTGAATCTCAGGAACGTATGGCAGTTGTCGTGGCAGCAGATGATGTGGAACGCTTTAAAGAACTGGCATATGGAGAAAACTTAGAGGCAACTGTTGTGGCAAAAGTAACAGCAGAACCCAGATTGGTTATGTATTGGAATGAAAAGAAAATTGTGGATATTTCCCGTGCTTTCTTGGATTCCAATGGTGCGGAAAAGCATATTGATATTGCACCTGATGCACCAAAACCCTTTGCAAAGGAAATTTCCGATGATTTTGAAAAAGCATATCTGGAAATGGCAGGGGATTTGAACGTCTGCTCTAAGCGTGGACTGTCAGAACGCTTTGATTCTACCATTGGTGCAGGTACTGTATTGATGCCTTTTGGTGGTCAGAATCAGCGTACACCCATTCAGGCTATGGTCAATAAGGTTTCCATGGAAAAGGAAAATGCAGATACCTGCTCTTTGATGGCTTGGGGATATAACCCTTATATCGCAGAAAAGAGTCCTTTCCATAGTGCATATCTTGCAGTTGTGGAATCTGTTTCCAAATTGGTGGCAACGGGGGCAAAATTTGAGGATGTATATCTGTCCTTCCAGGAATATTTTGAAAAGCCCATGAAGGATGCAAAGCGTTGGGGCAAACCCATGGCAGCACTTCTTGGGGCATTTATGGCACAGAAGGGATTGGAAATTGCAGCCATTGGTGGTAAGGATTCCATGAGTGGTACTTTTGAACAGATTGACGTACCGCCTACATTGGTTTCCTTTGCAGTGACAACAGAAAACGTATCCCATATCCTTTCTCCTGAGTTTAAGGAAAATGGACATCGGGTTGTACTGCTCCGTCCTGATTATGATAAAAATGGTCTGCCTACAGGGGATAGTTTGAAATCTGTATTTGCCAAGGTGAATGACCTGATGCGTCAAGACAAGGTATGTGCAGCATATACTCCTGCCTATGGTGGTGTGGCAGAAGGCATTTTGAAGATGGCAATGGGGAATGACATTGGTTTTGCTTATGCAGATGGTCTTTCCAAAGAAGAAATCTTTGGCTATGCGTACGGCTCTTTCATTCTGGAACTGACTACAGAAGAAAATGTAGGAACTCTGATGGGTAGGACAGGTGGAGATTGTGTTTCTCGTGAAGGTGTACAGATTTGTTTGTCCAAACTGTACAACGTATACGAAGGCAAGCTGGAAGAAATCTATCCTTGCAATGTAGAAACAGAGAAAAAGGAAATTCCTGCTTTTACCTACAAAGCAGACAGTTTTGCAAAACCCAGACTGCATTTTGCAAAGCCTAAGGTATTGATTCCTGTATTCCCCGGTACAAACTGCGAATACGATTCTGCAAAGGCAATGGAGCGTGCCGGTGCAGAAGCGGAAATTTTTGTTATCAATAACCTGACAGCAGCGGGTATTGCAGATTCTGTAGAAATATTTGCAAAGAAACTCCGTGACAGTCAGATGATATTTATTCCCGGCGGTTTCTCCGGTGGTGATGAACCTGACGGTTCAGGGAAATTTATTACCGCATTCTTCCGTAATCCAGAAGTAAAGGAAGCGGTGACAAACCTTTTGGAAGACCGTGACGGCTTGATGTGTGGTGTCTGCAACGGTTTCCAGGCACTCATTAAACTGGGACTTGTACCCTATGGCAAGATTATGGATACCGATGAAAGTTGTCCGACACTGACTTATAATACCATTCATAGACATCAGTCTAAATTGGTACGGACAAGAGTGGCATCCAATAAATCTCCTTGGCTTTCTCATGTACAGCCCGGTGATATTTTCACTGTACCTATTTCTCATGGGGAAGGCAGACTTTTGGCAGATGAAGCACTCCTTCGTCAGTTAGCAGAAAACGGTCAGATTTTGACACAGTATGTGGACGAAAGCGGTAATCCTACTTATGATATGCAGTATAACCCCAACGGTTCTGCATATGCGGTGGAAGGGCTTCTTTCTCCTGATGGTCGTGTACTTGGTAAGATGGGTCATTCCGAACGTATTGGTGATGGCTTGTACCAAAACGTACCCGGTGAGTACGATATGAAGCTGTTCCGTTCCGCAGTAGAATATTGGAAATAAATAGAAACACAGAGAGGTTGTGGCATGAAACCCACAACCTTTTTTGTTATGAAGGAAAGGAAGAATGTCTATGGATTTTGAAAGAAGATGGAAGGGAAAGCAGGATTTTCTTGTGACACTCTTACTTTTTATACCTATAAAAATCCACCTTCCTGTAGTGCATAGGATATTTCATGCGGTATACGGGAGAATATAGTAAGGGGGATTTGCTGTGGTTTTTGGGTATTTTGATACTTGCTGTATTTTGTTTTGTCAAAGTGATATGGAAATCCCACTATTAGAGATAAAATAGTGGAATATAAGAGAAATCTATGAAAAAATCTTGTGCTTTTTTATATGATATGATACATTGGGACAGGACAAAAGGGAGGTGAATGCGGTGGCAGAACAGGAAAAGAATTTAGTGGAACAAGCAAAAAAAGGCAATATGCAAGCCTTTGAAATACTGATTTTGCAGCATGAAACAATGGTTTACAATATCGCTTTGCGAATGCTGCATCACAGTGAGGATGCAAGAGATATTTCTCAAGAGGTATTCCTAAAGGCATATGGCAGTCTGGCAAATTTTGATGGGAAATCAAAGTTTTCTACATGGCTCTATCGCATTGCCGTGAACACCTGTATTGATGAAATACGAAAGCAAAGGAGAAAGCAAACCTATTCTTTGGAGGAAGAACTGGAAAGCACAGAGGGCAGTTATCAAAAACAGTTTGCAGATACAGGTTACACGCCAGAGGAAAGCCTTCTGCATCAGGAAGCACAAAAAGAAGTTGTAACCGCATTGAAAACATTGTCTGAGGAGCATAAGACGGTGGTTATATTGCGAGATATTCAAGGATTTTCTTATGAGGAAATTGCCGAAATGACAGATACAACATTGGGTACTGTGAAATCCCGTATTGCTCGTGCCAGAAACCAATTAAAAAATGTAATCTTAAAAAATAGGGAACAAAAAGGAAAAAGTCCTCGTCAAAAGAAAGGAAAGGAGGGAAGGATACCATGAGCACCATAAATTGTACGCAATGCAAAGATAAAATATGGGATTATCTGGAAGGTACATTATCGGAAACAGAGCAGTGGGAAATGGAAAAGCATTTGGCAGAATGTGAGGATTGTAAAAAAGAAGCAAGGGAAATTTCTGCCATCATGGAAGGACTTCATGGACTTCCCTTGGAAGAATTGCCGAAGGATTATCATAAAGAGTTGATGGCAAAATTGGAGCAGGAAGCAAAAGTGGTTCCATTCCAAAAGAAAACAACACATAGATGGAAGCCGTACAGCCTCATTGCAGCAGCGGTACTTGTTGTGGCAGCGGTAGGTGGAATCGGCGGAATACAAAATGACAAAGGAGCTGTTTTGACAGCAGAAAAGCAGCCTGCAGCACAAAGAGAATTTACAGAGCCAATAGAAGAACAGAAGCAGACAGAAGCAAAAAATGTAATGTTACAAGAGCAAAAGCAGGAGCTTATGCCAGAACCGAAAGTAAAGGAAGGGGTTACAAACACGCAAAAGGACATAGTATCCACACAACAGCAACAGGAGCCTATTCCGAGTTCTGCAGAGCAGGTACAAACCATAGCACCACAAAAAGAAGCAGGCATATCCTTGTATGCAGCACCGGAACAAGAATCTGTGACGGTAAATGGGGAAGATACCCCTATGCCTATGCGTTCGCATATACAAAATACAGAGCAGATGTCAACGGTGATTTTGACAGCAGCGGATACAAAAACAGCATTGGAACAACTGCATCAGATGGGAAAAGCTCTGGGAACTTGGGAAGAAAATATAGGGGAAGATTTCATTATCTTTTCTATGGAAGCAGACCAAACAGAGGTGTTTTATGAAAAACTTTGGGAAATAGGAGAATTCAATTTGCCACAGAAAACCAATACGTTTTGTGAAAGGGTTTTACTGAAGGTGGTAGTCAAAACAAAATAGGTATGAGGGCATATCTGAAAACCTCTATGGTATCTTTTTCTGGATATGTCTTAAAATATATGTTAAGAAAGCCTTTATTGAGATAAATTTTCTCAAAAGGGCTTTTTTGTTTTTTGTTTTGGGAAATGTATTGTGTTTTTGTGAAAAAACAGATGTACACCTTGGAAAAAATTATACAGTATGATGAAACAGAAAAAACTTTAGCAATCTACTTGACTAAAGTGTTTTCCTGTTTTAATATGGAAGAAATAAAATGGATTGTGAAAATTGGGAGGGACGGTATGGATAAGACAGAGGGATTTTTGAACAAGGGGGAACAAACGGTATTGCGTCTGCGTACTCTTTTTGAACAATATGGATATAGAAAATTTAAAATGAGCAAATTTGAGGAATATGATTTTTATGCAGATAACAGGAGCTTTTTGAGTGCAAAGAATATTTTGACATTTAACGGTTTACAGGGAAAGCTCCTTGCTTTAAAGCCTGATGTGACATTGTCTATCGTCAAAAATACCAAAGGCAGTATCACCTGCCCCGAAAGGGTTTATTATAATGAAAATGTATATCGTGCGGAAAAAGGAGATGGAGAATATCGGGAAATGATGCAGGTAGGACTGGAATACATCGGAGAAGTGGATGACTATGCAGTCAGCGAAGTGATTCTTTTGGCAAAGAAAAGTCTGGAAAGCATCAGCCCCCGTTCTGTACTGGATTTATCCCATATGGGCTTTGTTTCTGGTCTTTTGGAAGCAGCAGAATTGACAGAAAGCACCAGTGCAAGGGTTTTGGAGTGTTTGGGTGAAAAAAATGCCCATGGTATTGCACAGGTTTGTACAAAAGCGGGCATTTCCATGGATATAATGGAGCGTATTGTTGCCATGACGGAACTAAACGGTACACTGAAAGAGACACTGCCAAAAGCAAAAGCCTTATGTTGCTCTGCAAAAATGGAGCAGGCGGTGGCAGAACTGGCGGAAGTGCAAAGCTGTTTACAGGCGTGTACCAATGAAAGCAGTGTGAATTTAGACTTTTCTGTAGTCAATGATATGGACTACTACAATGGTATTATTTTTCAGGGCTTTGTAGATGGTGTTCCCAAACAGATTCTTTCGGGCGGAAGATACGATAAGCTGTTGGAAAAGCTGGGAAAGGATGCAGGTGCAATGGGATTTGCAGTTGCTGTGGACTTATTGGAGAGATATGGAGAACAGGAAAAATCTTATGATGTGGATGCACTGCTTCTTTATGATGATACTACAGATACCGTTGCCAAAATAAAAGGCGTGCAAATGCTGCAAAATATGGGGCTTTCCGTGGCAGCACAGAAACAGAATGACGGCAGTATCAAATACAAACAGCTTTGCCGTTTGAAAGAAAGTGGGGTGGAGGTCATTGGCTGAATATATGAATATTGCACTGCCAAAAGGCAGATTAGGCGAAAAGGCATATGCTATTTTGGAGGAAATCGGGTATGGATGTCCTGCTATGAAGGAGCAAGGGCGAAAGCTAGTTTTTGAAGATGCGGAAAATGCAGTCCGTTACTTTCGGGTGAAGCCTTCCGATGTAGCTGTTTATGTGGAACGTGGTGCAGCTGATGTAGGCATTGTAGGAAAGGATATTTTATTGGAGCAGTCCTCGGATGTATATGAGCTTTTAGACTTAGGTATCGGAAAGTGCCGCATGGCGGTGGCGGGCATGAAGGGTACCAGAGTACAGAGCGACAGAACCCTGCGAGTGGCAACGACATTTCCGCATATTGCAAGAGAGTACTTTAGAAAACGCAGTCAGGAAATTGAAATTATTAAGCTAAATGGCTCTGTGGAAATTGCACCCATGCTGAATCTTTCCGATGTCATTGTGGATATTGTGGAAACGGGAACAACACTCAAGGAAAATAATATGGAGCCTTTGGAGGATATTGTGGATATTAGTGCAAGGCTCATTGCCAATAAAGCAAGCTATCGTTTTAAAAATAAGCAGATGCGGGAAATGTGCGAAAAAATTCAGGAAAAGCAGAAAAAGATGAAATGAGGTGCCATATGATTAAGCAGTACCGTTATCAGGATATTAAAATAGAGGATATTTTTCATAGAACAGAAGAAAAAACAGATGTGGCAGAGATTGTATCAAATATTCTTGGAGATGTAAGACAAAATGGCGATGAAGCATTATTTCGCTATGGGAAGAAATTTGATGGAGCAGACCTTTCTTCCTTGGAGGTGACAAAGGAAGAAAGAGAAAAGGCAGTGCAGGAGGTAGACGCAGCTTTTTTGGATATTTTACAGGAAGCGGCAGGCAATATCCGTGCTTTTCATGAAAAACAGAAACGAGCAGGCTTTGTTTATACGGAAAAAGAAGGTGTGGTACTGGGACAAAAAGTGATGCCTTTGTATAGAGTAGGGCTTTATGTTCCGGGAGGTACTGCCTGCTATCCTTCTACTGTATTGATGGACACCATTCCTGCAAAAATTGCAGGCGTTGGGGAAATTATCATGGCAACACCTGCCAAAAATGGAAAAATCAATCCTGTGATACTGGCAGCAGCAGAGGTTGCAGGGGTAGACCGTATTTTCTGTATGGGCGGTGCCCAAGCAGTGGCAGCCCTTGCCTATGGTACAGAAAGTGTGCCTCCTGTAGACAAGATTGTGGGCCCAGGAAATGCCTTTGTTGCAGAAGCCAAAAAGCAGGTGTTCGGCAAAGTATCTATTGATATGATTGCAGGCCCCAGTGAAATTTTGATTATTGCAGATGAAACTTGCAATCCCGTCACAGTGGCAGCAGATATGCTTTCGCAGGCAGAGCATGATAAAATGGCAAGTGCTGTATTGGTAACAAACAGCAAAAAACTGGCACAGGCAGTGGCAGAGGAGCTAGAACGACAGATTCCTCTTTTGCCAAGAAAAGACATTGCCGCTGTATCTATAGAAGAAAATGGAAAGATTATTCTTGCGGATTCTATTTTGCAGGCTGTGGAAATCTCTAATGAGATTGCACCAGAGCATCTGGAAATCTGTGTGGACAATCCTTTTGATTATTTGGCACAAGTCAAACACGCCGGTTCTGTTTTCCTTGGAAAATATGCACCGGAATCATTGGGGGATTATTTTGCAGGTACAAACCATACTTTGCCTACAGGAGGGACAGCGAGATTTTCTTCTCCTTTATCTGTAGATGACTTTGTAAAAAAATCTTCCTTTACCTACTATACAAAGGCAGCATTGGAAAAAGAAGGGCAGCAGATTGTCCGTTTTGCAACAGAAGAAGGTTTGGATGCTCATGGAAAATCTGTTGCTATCCGCTTAGAGCAAGGAGGGGAATAAATGAGTAGATTTTTAAGCAGTCGTTTTCAGAAATTGGAAGCCTATACACCAGGGGAACAGCCTCAGGATATGGAATATATCAAGCTGAATACAAACGAATCTCCTTATCCCCCTTCTCCTGAAGTGTTCGAAAGAATACAAGCAGAAGAAATTGGGAAATTGCAGTTGTATCCTGACCCGGAAGGACAGGTACTGCGGGAAAAACTGGCAAAGCTATATGGTGTAGAAACAGAAAATGTATTTCTTTCTAATGGCTCAGATGAGATACTGCATTTTGCATTTTTGGCATTTTGTGAGCCAAAAGGCACAGTTCGCTATCCTAAAGTCAGCTATGGTTTTTATTCTGTTTATGCGGACTTGTGTGGGCTTTCTCCAAAAGAAATTCCCTTGCAGGAGGACTTTACTATAAATCCTGCGGATTATTGCAATGGAAATGGTATGGTAGTCATTGCAAATCCTAATGCACCTACAGGACTTTCTCTTTCCCTTTCACAGGTAGAGAAAATCATAAAGCAAAATCCCAATGATGTGGTACTCATTGATGAAGCCTATGTAGATTTTGGTGGTACATCTGCTGTAGGATTGACCAAAAAATATGAAAATCTTTTGATGGTACAGACTTTTTCAAAGTCCCGTTCTATGGCAGGGGCAAGACTTGGTTTTGCCATTGCATCAAAGGAAATTATTGCGGATTTGAACCGCATCAAATATTCTACAAACCCTTATAATATCAATCGCTTGACTTTGGCGGCAGGAGAAGCTGCCATAGACAGCAATGATTACTATATGGAAAATTGTAAAAAGATTATAGAAACTCGTGAGAAAACAGCAAAAAAATTAAAAGAAATGGGATTTTTGGTATTAGACTCCAAAGCTAATTTTCTTTTTGCCATGCATAACACTGTAAAAGGTGAAAAAATTTATGAAGGCTTGAAGAAAAAGGGCGTTCTGGTGCGGTATTTTGGAAAAGAAACCATAGAGGACTTTGTCCGTATTACCATTGGCACAGCGGAACAGATGGAAGTATTTTTGGAAAAATTGCAGGAATTATTACTAGAGGAGGGCAATTTATGAGAAAAAGCGAAATAAAACGGAAAACAGCAGAAACAGAAATTGCACTTTCCTTAAATTTAGATGGAACAGGGACAAGCCATGTGGATACAGGTTGTGGTTTTCTCAATCATATGCTGACACTTTTTGCAAGACATGGTCGTTTTGACTTGGATGTAGTGTGTCATGGGGATACAGAGGTAGACGACCATCATTCTGTAGAGGATATTGGTATTTGTTTGGGAATGGCATTTGCAGAAGCCTTGGGAAATGGTGCCGGTATTTATCGTTATGGTCACATCATTCTGCCGATGGATGAAACCTTGATTCTCTGTGCGGTAGATATTTCGGGTAGAAGCCATCTGGAATATGGTTTGGAAATTCCCACAGAAAAAGTAGGTACATTTGATACAGAGCTGACAGAAGAATTTTTTATTGCTTTTGTGCGAAAGGCAGGCTTAACCCTTCACTTGAAACAGCTGGCAGGGAAAAACAGCCACCATATTATAGAAGGCAGTTTTAAAGCTCTCGCAAGAACATTGGCACAAGCAGTTGCCATAGAGGAAAAATATCGGGACGAAATCCCATCTACGAAAGGGGTGCTATAATGGTAGGTATCATTGATTATGGGGTTGGGAATCTTTTTTCGTTGCAAAGCTCACTCCGCTACATTGGAGAAGAAGCTGTTGTGACAAAGGATGTAGATACATTAGAAAAATGTGACAGAATTATACTGCCCGGTGTGGGAGCATTTGCAGATGCAGCGGAAAAGCTCAAAAAAAGCGGTATGGCAGAAGTGGTATTGGAACAGGCAGCAAAAGGGAAACCTCTTTTGGGCATTTGTTTGGGGATGCAGCTTCTTTTTGAGAAAAGCTATGAATATGGCAGCTGCGACGGTTTGGGACTGATTCCGGGTGTGGTGCGTCCCATTGCTCCTATGATTGGGGAAGGATTGAAAGTGCCTCATATTGGCTGGAATGGACTCCATTTTCCAAAGAATAAAGAAAAATGCCCTCTTTTTCAGGAGCTATATGCGGAGGATTGTGTTTATTTTGTACATTCTTTTGCAGCAGTAGACTGTGACGAATTTGTCACAGCAACGGCAGAATATGGTGCAGAATTGACAGCAGCTGTGGCAAGAGGCAATGTTTATGGCACACAGTTCCATCCTGAAAAAAGCGGAGAAACGGGATTGAAGATATTAAAAGCGTTTTGTGCATTATAAAAGGAGGATGGAAGCATGAATATTTTTCCTGCCATTGATTTGATAGAAGGCTGTGCTGTTCGTTTGGTGAAAGGGGATTATGCACAGAAAACGGTATATAGCAAAGAGCCGGAAAAGGTAGCAAAATATTTTGCAGATGCAGGTGCAGAATATTTGCATTTGGTAGATTTGGAAGGAGCGAAAGATGGAACAACGCCAAACCTTGATACCATTCGGAAAATCGTTGCTACAAGCGGTCTGAAAACAGAAGTGGGTGGCGGTATTCGCTCTGAAGAAACCATAAAGAAGTATCTGGATGCAGGGGTATACCGTGTGATTTTGGGAACAGCTGCCTTGACACAGCCTGACTTTCTGGAGCGTATGGTGAAAAAGTATGGGGAAAAGATAGCCGTTGGTGTAGATATGAAAGACGGTATGGTTGCAGTAAAAGGCTGGACAGAGGTTTCTTCTTTAAGTGGTGAGGAATTTTGTAAAAAGCTGGATGATATGGGTGTGAAAACGGTTATTTGTACAGATATTTCCAAGGATGGTCTTTTATCTGGAACGAATCTTCCGCTTTATCAAAAAATGTCTGGGAAGTATCATATGGATATTGTGGCATCAGGCGGCGTATCTTCTTTACAAGATGTACAATCATTGCAAGACATGGGCATTTATGGTGCAATCTTAGGAAAGGCACTGTATACAGGTCATATTGACTTGAAAGAAGCCATCAGAATTGGAAAGGGGCTGGGAAAATGATTACAAAAAGAATCATTCCTTGTTTGGACGTGAAGGACGGCAGGGTAGTAAAGGGCGTTAATTTTCAGGGACTTCATGATGTTTCTTCTCCAGTAGAATTGGGAAAGTATTATAGTGACCATGGTGCAGATGAACTGGTATTTTATGATATTACAGCATCGGCAGAAGGGCGGGCATTATTTACAGATATTTTGAAACAGGTAGCGGAAAATATATTCATTCCCTTGACAGTAGGCGGAGGGATTGATACTTTGGAGGACTTTGACCGTGTATTGAAATGTGGTGCAGATAAAGTCAGTGTCAATTCTGGTGCAATCCGCAATCCTGACCTTATTCGGCAGGCGGCACAGAAATATGGCGACCAGTGTGTGGTGCTGTCTGCGGATGTGAAACGGGTAGATGGAAAATTCACTGTATTTTCTAAAGGTGGACGAGAAAATACAGGTATGAATGCCATTGCATGGATAAAGAAGTGTGTGGAGCTGGGTGCAGGGGAGGTTGTTGTCAATAGCATTGATACAGACGGCGTGAAAAAAGGCTTTGATTTGGAAATGTTGGAAGCTGTCTGTGAAGCTGTTTCTGTGCCTGTTATTGCGTCCGGTGGTGCAGGCTCTATGGAGGATTTTGTAGAGCTGTTCCAAAAGATACCTAGTATTGACGCAGGTTTAGCAGCTTCTATTTTCCATTTTGGGGAAGTGGAAATTATAGAGCTGAAAGAAAGATTGGCACAAGAAAAAATTTCGGTAAGAAGATAGGGGGGAATACCATGTTGGATATAGAAACATTGCATTTTGATGAAAAGGGACTGATTCCTGCGGTAGTTGTAGATGCTCTGACAAAGAAAGTATTGACTGTTGCATATATGAATCAAGAAAGTCTTGCCATTAGCATGAAGGAAGGAAGAACCTGCTTCTGGTCACGTTCCAGACAGGAGCTTTGGAGAAAGGGCGAAACCTCCGGAAATGTACAGCATATTGTCAGCATTACTGCAGACTGTGACAGAGATGCTCTGACTGTGGAGGTTTTAAAGGAAGGCCCTGCCTGTCATTTGGGAACAGACTCCTGTTTCAATGATTGTATTTATGAAAGCACAGAAAATCACGGGTTTTCCATGGATGGACTGATGGACTTACTTCTTGGCAGAAAGGCAGATAAGCCAGAAGGCTCCTATACCACATATCTTTTTGAAAAAGGTCTGGATAAGATATTGAAAAAAGTGGGCGAAGAATCCACAGAGGTCATCATCGCAGCAAAGGCAGAGGATAAAGAGGAAACAGTCTATGAGATTGCAGACCTTGCTTATCATGTATTGGTACTTATGGCAGAAATGGGGATTTCTTTGGATGACGTACGGAAGGAATTGGCATCCCGTCATATCATAGACCATAAGGTGAAACAGGAGAAGATGACAAAATGAGGGAAAAGACGAATTATCATACCCACACCACCTTTTGTGATGGAAAGAATACACCAAAGGAAATGGCAGAAGCGGCTTTTGCAAAGGGCTTTACCCGTTTAGGTTTTTCAGGGCATGGTTATACTGCCTATGATGAAAGTTATTGTATGTCCAAAGAGGGTATGGCAGCATATAAAAAAGAAGTGGCTGCTTTGCAAAAACAGTATGCAGGTAAAATGGAGATATACTGCGGCGTAGAGCAGGATTTTTATGGAGAGGAAGATGCCAAAGGATTTGATTACATCATTGGTTCTGTTCATGCTATTTTTGCAGATGGAAAATACCATAATGTAGATGAATCTCCAGAAATTATGGAGCAGGTTGTGAAGGAATGTTTCGGCGGGGACTATCTTCGTTATGCTGCTCAGTATTTTGAAACAGAATCGCAAGTAGTAGAAAAGACAAAGGCTGATATTATCGGACATTTTGACCTTCTGACAAAATTTAACGAGGGCGATAAATATTTTGATACCAAAAGTAAACAGTATCGTTTCCTTGCTTTGGAGGCAATGGAGGAGCTGCTGAAAAAGGATACTCCCTTTGAAATCAATACAGGAGCCATTTCCCGTGGTTATCGAAAAGAACCATATCCCGATATATTTTTGCTGAAAGAACTGCAAAAACGAGGCGGAAGGATACTTCTTTCTTCTGATAGCCATAGCTGTAATTCTTTGGATTTTGGATTGGAGGAAGCGGCACAAATGGCAAAGGAAGTAGGATTTCAGACAGTGTTGTATTGGACACCTAAGGGCTGGGAAGAAATACCCCTGTAACCATATAAGAATTTTTACTGGATAACAAGGAAGAAATCCCTTGCGAAGATTGGGACAAAATCCCAAGGGCTTAGGTTTTTAGTGAAAAAAAGCAGGATAGGCTTTATGGCTATCCTGCTTTTTTATTATGTAATATTATCCTTCCCAAAGCATAATATTTCCTGTTTCCAAAGATTTTTTTACATCAATAGTGCGTTGGTTTTTGCTGCCCTTAAACCGTAGTTCCAAAGAGCGTTCTGCCAAAAGAAAAGGCCCATCTACTAATATATCTGTATGACGAAGTAGTTCCAATTTTTCTGCATCCTGCTCTGCCCATAATTCTTCCCATGTATATCCTGTAAATGTCCAAACATTCAGCCCCAGTTTATGGGTTTCCTCTGCTAAAAGCGTACAAGGAACAGATTGCATAAAAGGGTCACCACCGGAAAGAGTAATGCCATCTAAAAGAGGATTTTCCTTTACCACATCCATAATATCCTCGGTATCTGCCCAAAAACCGCCTTTGGGATTATGGGTTTCCGGATTATGACAGCCGGGACAATGGTGGGGACAGCCTTGTGTAAATACGGTGAGACGAAACCCATTGCCATCTACAATGGAATCGTTTACGACACCGCTGATTTTAATTCTCATTTTCTTCTTTATGCAGAAGATTTACCTCGGCTGCAATGGAGTGTTTGACTCTGTCACGAACCTCCGCACGCTTTGCATCATTGAAACGGTCTAAAGTGCCTACCAGATAGCCTGTGATACGGCGGATACGCTGAAAACTTACGCTATCTTCTTCTTTTCTGCCACATTTGGGGCAGGTATCCCCGATGATGCCATTATAGCCACAGACAGGATCACGGTCAATGGGATGGTTGATGGAACCATAGCCAATGCCCTGTGCTTTCATGCAGCGGATGATTTTTTCAAAAGCATCTAAGTTGCTGGCAGGGTCACCGTCCAGTTCTACATAAGTAATGTGTCCCGCATTGGTCAGTGCGTGGTAGGGTGCTTCCAGCTGTATTTTTTTATAGGCACTGATGGGGTAGTATACCGGAATGTGGAAGCTGTTTGTATAATATTCTCTGTCTGTAACGCCTTCCATAGAGCCAAAACGCTTTCTATCCATTTCTACAAATCTGCCGGAAAGTCCCTCGGCAGGCGTTGCCAGAAGGGTGAAATTCAAATGGGTTTTTTCTGCAATTTCATCCAGACGGTTTCGCATATGTCCGATAATATCCAGACCTAAATTTTGTGCTGCTTCGCTTTCACCATGATGTACGCCAATGAGGGCTTTCAATGCTTCGGCAAGTCCGATGAAGCCCACAGATAATGTGCCGTGCTTTAATACTTCTCGCACTTCATCATGATAGTCTAGCTTATCACTGTCTATCCAGATGCCTTCTCCCATCAGGAAAGGGTAATTATGTACTTTTTTCTTCGCTTGTATTTCAAAGCGTTCTAACAGCTGTTCCACAACTAAATCTATTTTTTTATCTAATTCTTGGAAGAACCAATCAATATTTTTGTTTGCCATAATGGCAATACGAGGCAGGTTGATACTGGTAAAGCTGAGATTTCCCCGCCCCGGTGTAATTTCATTGTCCGAGTCAAATACGTTTGCCATAACTCTGGTACGGCAGCCCATGTAGGCAATTTCTGTTTCGGGATGCCCCTCTTTATAATATTTCAAATTAAAGGGAGCATCTTGGAAAGAAAAGTTGGGGAATAAACGCTTTGCACTGACTCGACACGCTAGTTTGAACAGGTCATAGTTTGGTTCTCCGGGGTTAAAATTGACACCATCCTTGACACGGAAAATTTGGATGGGGAAAATGGCTGTTTCGCCGTTTCCAAGACCTGCTTCTGTGACGAGGAGAATGTTTTTCATCACCATTCTGGCTTCTGTAGAAGTATCCATACCATAGTTGATGGAGGAGAATGGGGTTTGTGCCCCTGCACGGCTGTGCATGGTATTCAGGTTGTGAAGAAGTGCTTCCATTGCCTGATAGGTGTCACGGTCGGTTTGTTCTGTGGATTTTTTGATGGCAAAGGTCTGTATTTTTTTATAAAGCGTGATATCAATGCCGATGTTTTCTGCCAGTTCCTTTTCTGCAGCGGCATAAGCAGCATCACCATCCAATGTGGGCAGAAGTCCTTTTTCTTCCAGACTTTGGAAGCCTTCCTTCATTTTTTCGGCATGGTCGGCAGAATCCATGATTTCCATAAAGGAAAGGAGGTTTGCACGATACCATTTTTTATATGTTTTGGCAACACCGGGTGCCATGCTGTAGTCAAAGTTTGGCACAGACTGTCCCCCATGCTGGTCATTTTGGTTGGACTGGATGGCAATGCAGGCAAGAGAGGCATAACTGATGATGCTGTTGGGTTCTCTCAAAACGCCATGCCCTGTGGAAAATCCATTTTGAAACAGCTTGTTTAAATCAATTTGGCAGCAGGTTGTGGTCAAAGTATAAAAATCCAAGTCATGAATATGAATATCGCCATTTCGATGGGCTTCAGAGTGCGTAGGGTTCAAAACATAGGATTCATAAAAATGCTTTGCCCCTTCGGAGCCGTATTTCAGCATAGAACCCATGGCGGTATTTCCGTCAATATTGGCGTTTTCCCTTTTGATGTCACTATCTGTAGCATCTTTGTAGGTAATATCTTCAAAGGTTTTCATAAGACGGTCGTTCATATTGCGAATACGGGTACGTTCTGCACGGTACAAGATATATGCCTTGGCTGTCTGAAGGAAGCCATGGCGGATAAGCACCTGTTCCACAGCATCCTGTATTTGTTCTACGGCAGGAGCTTCTACCTTTTGGTTTTCAAAATATGCAGAAACCTCCTCTGCCATTTGCAGGCAGATTTCATGGCTGCCTGCTTCTTCTGTTGCAGAAAATGCCTTTTCCATGGCATTTGCAATTTTATTTAAGTCAAAATAGGCGGTTCTTCCATCTCTTTTGGTGATTGTCATAATCATAAAAAAGCCCTTCTTTCTTTGTGTGCAAGGATATACGCTGTTTTATAAAAACACAAGATATAGTTTTGTTTTATAGATAAAATGTGTATATATTGTATTACACAGAATACCAGCTGTCAATGGCAAATGTCACGGTTTTTTTCGACAGCTTTTTTGGCTTCAATGTTTTATTGTCCTTTGCATAAAATAAAAAGACAGGAGGGGAAGGGGCATGGAAAGGTTTTCGGATTTGCAGGAAAAGGAAGTAATCAATATATGCGATGGAAGGCGTTTGGGTTATGTTTGTGATATATCATTGGATTTATGCAGTGGCAAGATATGCGGGCTATTGATTCCGGATGAAGGGGAAAGGTGGAATTTTTTCTCTAAGGAGCGGTATTTTTATGTGCCATGGCGGTGCATCAAGCGGATAGGAGATGACATTATATTGGTAGAAGCAAATACAGAGGATTTATATTGGGAGGGTTGACCACAAGGGGATTGTGCTTTATACTTATATGATGATATTATAGAAAAACAAAGGAAGTCTAAACCCTTATACTTACGGCATTTCCTGCAGTTTTTTAAAGGAAGATAAGGGCTTTGAAAAATGATTTTCCGTGTATGGTACAAAGGAGGAAACGGACATGAAATGTCCTTTTTGCGGATATATAGATACAAAAGTAATTGATTCCAGAGCACAGGATGAAAATACAGCCATCCGTCGTCGCCGTGCCTGCGAGCATTGCGGCAAACGCTTTACTACATATGAGCGGATTGACATGATACCCATTACAGTCATTAAGCGGGATGGCACCAGAGAGATTTTTGATAAAAGTAAGATTTTAAATGGGATTTTAAAGTCCTGCAACAAACGACCGGTAACGGTGAATCAAATGGAAAAGCTGGTGGATGATATTGAGAATACCCTGGCAGGCAGTGGCGAGCGGGAGGTGGAAAGCAAGGTCATCGGCAATATGGTTATGGATCGTTTGAAAGAATTGGACGAGGTGGCCTATGTACGCTTTGCTTCTGTGTACAGACAGTTTAAAGATATTGAGAGTTTTATGGATGAGTTGGAAAAAATGCGTCACGAAAAAAAGATAGAGCAATAAGGAAAGGAAAACGGGTATGGAGCAGAAGGTAAGAGCTGTTTTTGCAGCTCATTTTACAGGCAAGGAAAAGGCAAGAGAGATGGCGGGGCTATATCAAGAAGCAGGTGTGGAAGCCATATTTCGTGAGGCAGAGGACTTTATGGAAAATAAAAATTGGGCAGAACAGGAGGGAATGACGCATCTGCTTTATTTTTCGGATGAGGAACATATTACCATGGTAAGTTTTGCCGATGAAATGGGTGGTTTTACAGTGGAAATTTTGCTTTCCGATTTACAGCTTCCGAGGATTTGAAAAAAATTTCAAAAAATAAAAATAAGACAGGCAAGAAACGGAAAAATACCTCATAGGATAGGAGTGTAACAAGATACATCACATTTCTTAATTTTAAGGAGGTATTTTATTATGTGTGGATTGAGTGGTTGTGGTAACGAAAGTTTCATTTGGATTCTGCTGCTGTTGTGCTGCTGCGGCAATCACAATAACGACGGCTGTGGCTGCGGCAATGACAATTCTTGGCTGTGGATTTTGATTTTGCTGTGCTGCTGCGGCAATAATGGCTGTGGTAACCAGCTGAACAACTGCACATCCTGCTAATCTTTTTTGAAGGGCTGCAACAGAAAAGAGGGAGTCGGATTTCCGACACCCTCTTTTTATGTCAAAAAATCCAAATATTTGCGATGGATTTCTGCCTGCGGTCATTCTATTTTCTTTTACAATAAAAGGGAAAGGAGAGAGCAGATATGCAAAAAGGACTAAAAACAAAAGAAGCAGCCATAAAAAGGCTTTTGGAGGAAGAAAGAGAAGTTTATCTGGACAGAGCTTGCAGACTGACCAATCCGTTTTACAGCGATTTTTATGTGCAGTGTATTGAAAGCACTATGGCAGATGGCTATGAAATATTTTTGGAGGAACACAGTTCTGCCAATTATTTTCGTATGAATATGGAAAGAATGAATCAAGAAGCTACCAGACGTTTTTATAAATTAGCAGGGATTCATCATACTTTATGGATATTGTGTCACAAAAAGCGGGTTTTGCATTGGGATGGAATGAAAGAACCCTTCAGGCAGGTATATGATTTGACGGATAAAGAGATGGAGATGACAGAGATACTATATCGGTGTGCTTTTGGCAATCGCAGCCGTTTTCAAGACCTATTCGCCCGTTTTACAGCAAAATATTTATTTTACACCCACTGTCTTACGCCGTTTTTGTTGGCATTTTTATTGAATTTCTGGTATAATTCCTATAGCAGTTTTATGGCATCCTTTACGGGATATGTGCCTTTTCATATTCGGTGGGGAAAAGCATTTGTAGGGTAAAAGAAATAGGCAGAGGTGTAAGAGAATGGCTACGATTTGGACGGAACAACAGCAGATGGCAATTACTGCCAAGGATGGAGATATATTGGTATCAGCAGCAGCAGGAAGTGGGAAAACTGCAGTTTTAGTAGAACGAATCATTTCTTCTGTGACAGAGGGAGAGAATCCTTTGGACATAGATCGTTTACTTGTGGTGACATTTACAAAGGCGGCTGCATCGGAGATGAGCCAACGTATTGGTGCAGCCATTGCCAAAAAATTGGAATCCGATTCCACAAATGTCCATTTACAAAATCAAATGGCATTTTTAAGCCATGCCGATATTAAAACCATTCACGCCTTTTGCCTACAAATTATACAGGAGTATTATGCACTTTTGGATTTGGATCCCGCAGTCCGAACGGCAGATCCTTCTGAAATTACGCTTTTGCAAAAGGAAGTACTAGAAGATTTATTTGAGGATTTGTACAGCGAGGACAATGCAGATTTTTACCGTCTTTTGGAAACTTATGGAGAAGCAACGGGAGATAATCGGCTAAAGGGTTTGATTTTACAGGTTTATGAATTTGCACAGGGGTATCCGAATCCCCAGAAGCTACTTTTGGATATGGCAGAGCAATTTGCTTTGGCAAAAGAAGATACAATCAACACCTGTTCTTGGATGGGACTGATTGGAGATAGCATCAGAAACAGTGTGGATTATGCCCTTTTTCTCATGAAACGGGCAGAGGAGGAAATAGAAGAGAGCAGTGATTTTGAAGCCTATCGGGAACGTCTCTCAACAGAAAGAGAGGCAATGGAACAGATGGCAGCATCTCTTTCTCAGCAGAATTATGCCCTTTGGCATAGGGCGTATATTTTGGTGGATTTTCCTCGTATGCCTGCATATCGTGGGGAAGATAAAGAAACGGCTGATTTCGTAAAAGATTTGCGGAATGAAGCAAAAGCAGAATGGAAAAAGATGGGGGAAGCTTATTTCTGTTATGGAGAAGAAACTCAGACAAATTTAATCCGTGCATTATATCCTGTAGCAAAGGCATTATCGGAAATCACCATTTTGTTCATGAAGCGTTTTGCAGAGGCAAAAAAAGAAAAGCTGTGGATAGATTTTCATGACTATGAGCATTTTTGCTTGCAGGTATTGACAGAACCGGGAAGCGGTCTTCATCATGTTGTTCCAACGGAAGCGGCAAAAGAGGTACAGAAGAAATATGATGAAATTATGATAGATGAGTATCAGGACAGCAATCTGGTGCAGGAGATGATATTGGAAGCGGTTTCCGGAAAAAGCCGTGGAGAAAATAACCGTTTTATGGTAGGGGATGTGAAGCAGAGCATTTATCGTTTCCGTCTTGCCATGCCTATGCTGTTTAATGAAAAATATCGTACCTATCCTACAGAGTCAGGTGGAAAGACAAGAAAAGTAATTTTGTCCAAAAATTTCAGAAGCAGAGAAAATGTGCTTTTAGGCATCAACTTTTTGTTTCGTCAGCTCATGCGTGAGGATTTTGGAGATGTGGCCTATGATGAAGAAGCGGCACTATATGCCGGTGCAGCATTTCCCCCTTGTGATGGTCTTTGCGGTGGCGAAAATGAAATCATGCTTATGGAAACCAGAATATCAGAGGAAACAGAACTGCCTCAGGAATTGGAAGAAATGGACAAACGACAGCTGGAGGCATCTATGATTGCAGGAAAAATCAGAGAGATGATGGCAGAAGGCTATGAGGTTCTGGATAAGGAAAGTGGCATATATCGTCCTATGGAATACCGTGATGTTGTGGTTTTGCTTCGCAGTATGAAAAACTGGGGCTCTGTACTGGAGGATGTTTTTGGAAAAGAAGGGATTCCTTTCTTTGCAGAAACAGCAGAAGGATATTATTATGTACCGGAAGTTGATACCATACTGAATATTTTAAGATTGATTGATAATCCAATACAGGATATTCCCCTGCTTTCCTTACTTCATTCTCCGCTATACGGTCTTTCTGCCGACAATTTGGCAGAAATTCGTGTGGCAGGCAGCGACAGTTTATATTATGAATGTATACTGGAATATGCAACCATGGGGGAAAAAGATGAAATCCGTTGGACTTTGGAAACATTTCTTACAGATTTGACTCGTTGGCGGCAGAAGGAAAAGCAGATGTCATTGCCTGAGTTGATTCATTATTTATACCGAGAAACAGGATATTATGATTATGTGGGCATGACAGAGGGAGGCAGTCTGCGACAGGCGAACCTTCGTCTTTTGCAGGAGAAGGCGGAGCAGTATGAAAGCAGCAGCCGAAAGGGATTATTTTATTTTGTACGATATGTGGAGCAGATGAAAACTGCTGAAACAGAGTCCTCCTCTGCAAAAATCCAGAATGAAGGAGAAAATTTGGTTCGTGTCATGACCATCCACAAAAGCAAAGGGCTGGAGTTTCCTGTGGTTTTTGTTGCAGATATGGGAAAACAGTTTAACGAAATGGATACCCGCACCCAAGTGATTACGCATCAGGAATGGGGTTATGGCATGGACTATACAGATTTGGAACAAAGAGCAGTATATAAAACCCTTTGCAAGGCTGCATTGGCAGAAGCCATTCATTTGGAAAATCTTTCGGAGGAGCTGCGTGTCCTTTATGTAGCACTGACAAGAGCCAAGGAAAAGTTGATTTTGACAGGCGTTGTAAAGAATATGGAAAAATCTCTTGGCAAGTGGCAGGAAACGGCACACTGCAAAGAGGAACAGCTTCCCATATTCCGTCTGCGTCGAGGAAAAAATTATCTGGACTGGGTAGTGCCTGCACTGATGCGTCATACAGATGCACAGGATATTTTGGATTCTTGGGAGTTTGATATGTGTTACCAGAATATTCTCACGGACTCATCCCGTTGGAAATGGAGCATTTGCAATCGAGAAAATTTGTATGAAGCAGAAAGTATTTCACAATGGGAAGAAGAAGAACAGGGAAGCATTTTTAGCCACTGGGATACGGAAACGGACTACAGTGGAAACCGAGAGGAAATATTCCGTATTTTATCATGGAAATATCCTTTTGGGGATGCGGTGGCACTGCCTGCGAAGGTATCCATATCGGAAATCAAGCGAAAAAATGCACAGGAAATCAGTGGAGAGGAACCGCTTCCCCTTGCAGTGCCGCAATTCCCTTCCTTTGGAAAGAAAACACACCTCTCTGCCTCTCAAATCGGTACAGCAATGCACGCATTTATGGAATATGCGGATTTGCAAAAAGCATATACCAAAGAAGATGTGGACGCACTGCTTTTACGCATGACGGCAGAGGGAAAGCTGACGGAAGAAGAAGCAAAAGCAGTGCATCGCAAGGAGCTTATGACATTTTTTGCTTCTCCTTTGGCAGAGCGGATTCGGAAGGCAGACCGTGTGGAAAAAGAACAGCCATTTTCTATGCTTATGGAGCCAAAAGAAATTTTTTGGCAGGAAGAATATCGCTGTATGGAAGAACTGATACAGGTAAACGGCATTATTGACTGTTATTTTTATGAAGGCGACCATGTTGTACTGGTGGACTACAAAAGTGACCGTATTCGTAGTATTCGTGGTTTTCGTGAAAAATATAAAACACAGCTGTGTTTATATCGAGAGGCTTTGGAACGGGTAACAGAGCTTCCGGTGACAGAAGTGTACTTGTATTCCTTTGCCATGGGCAAAGCAGTGCAGATGCAGGAGGAACAGATGACCTTTGCCTTTCAGACAGACTTAGAAGAAGATTTCTCAGAAGAACCTGAATTTGCCTTTGATTTTGGTGCGTATTTTGAAAATGCAGCAGAATTGGATGAGAATTTTGGCTACGATACGACAAATTCGGAAGAATCGGATTTAGATAAGTAAAACAGTGGCATACCAAAAGGATAAGATTTGGTATGCCGTTTTTAATGAAAAGCGATGATAGAGGTAGTTTTATCTTGCAGGAACAAAGGCGTTCTTTACAATTTGAGATGGAGAAAAGTGGGAAACAAGGGAAGAACATAAGAGAAAGAGATAGTTTATCAAAATGGATATTTCATTCTTTATTTTTGGCAGGGCAGTATTTTTTCGATTCTGAAGCAGAATTCTAATGATGACAGAAATAAAATGTGAAAGAAAATGCTTTTTTGTGCAATATCAAAACAGTTTCAAAAGAATTTTGATTGATATTTGAGGCTGTTTTTTCTATAGAGCCACCGTAGGGATGCAGATTGTTTTTTTACAATGCAACGGAAAAATTATCAATGAGTCTGCTTTTTCCGATATAAACTGCCATGGCAACAAGAATCTGCCCTTTTAAGGCTGTGACAGATTCCATGGTAATGCCGTCTACTGCATCTACATAATCAATGCGGGCAAGGGGTTCTGATTCTATATTTTTTCATGGCATCTGTTACTGCCTTCGCATCTCTGCCATTCTATAATCAGCGTTTTTCCAAGGGCAACACTTTTGCTGAAGATGAAAGCTGCTTGCTGTTCTTTGGGACTGAGATAAGTCTTGTGAAAGGGTTTCGTAAGACCATCTGCTTCCCACAATGGAATAGCCTATGATTTCAATGCCAAAGGACAGGTCATGCACTATACGGCGGATGACTGTCAGCTGCTGTGTATCCTTTTCTCACCCCAATGCCTTATCCGGCGTGACAATATGGAACAGTTTGGAAACAATAGTGTACATACCACGGAAATGGATAGGCGGCTTTTTTTGCAAGGGAGGTGTGTCTCTCGTGAAGATAGCCCATAGTGGGAATCAAGCCTATGGTAAAGCCTTCTTTTTTCTTCTATTTTTCTTCTATTTCAATATAACTTATCTAAAATATCATCTTTTATAGTGAGGCTATGGGCTGCATCGGGAAATAGGCTTGTTTTTACTTCTTTATCATAATTTTGAAAGACCTCTGTTATAGCTGTTCCTACATCTATATATTTTTTATGAATTTGGGAACAAGGTCTTTGTACATACCAAGCATAGTAATAGCTTGAATTTGTGGAATAACCTCTATGCTGCCTTCCGGCTTGACACAGCCGCCTCTGCCTTTCTTCACAAGTCTGCCAGTATTGACAACAGTATCATATACAGAGGCATATACAGAGGTTTGATAGGAGAGAAAGGGCATATCAAGGACAACCGGTATGTTTTGGCAGGTTCTTGCTACGGCTCTGCCATGATGAATCATATCCTCCATCGTAACAGAGAGAGTATCTGCATAGCCAAGAATTACATTTCCTAGCGAGTCACTGAGTAAAATTCCATTGATGTCGGCTTCATCCATGAGTTTTGCTGTAGAATAGTCATAGGAAGTCAGTATAGATATTTTTTTGCCTTTTACCTTCATGGATTGAAACATAGTGATTGTATTTTTCATGGCAGTTCTCCTTTCAGAATATGGAGCAGATACACATAATCCTGTTGAGGGTATTTTTCCTCGGCAATATCAACTAAGACGTGGGATAATGTACAGTAGATATTTTTGCTCTTATGTCAGACAAATAAAATGTTTTTCTGTTGTTGGGATGTTGTAGTGTTCTACAGGTTCTGTTAAACTTTTATTTTGCAATTTACAAGAAGCTTGCGAATTTCTGCCATATGGGCAGAATCCCCTTCCAACGCAAAAATATCCGTTAGTTCTTTATAAGTGTGATATTTATTGCTTATGGTGAACAACGGATGAACAGAATATCCAAAGGCACCAGTTTCCTTGATGTCTGGAAAAGCATCTTTTGCAGAAAGACCGCCGCTACAATGACATATATATTTTCCTTTTACGGGTAGTTGTTTTAAAGTGAAAAATACTTCTGACAGACTTCTATCCGGGACAGTGAGAAAAAGATCATCACATTTTTCTACCAATTCTTTTATTGTATGAAATGCTTGTGTTTGTGTAAATTGTGCCGCCTCATTTGCAGATTCTAAATCATGGCTGTAATAGCCAATGATGGAAAATCCGTAGATAGCAAAAAAATGCCTAAGCTACAACCAACCTTTCCTGCAGCGATAAATCCAATATTCGGTGGACATCGCCTCATTTATGTATATTTATGGGGGGCTCTTTTTGAATAGAAGTTTTTAACTGAGATTTTTGATATGTCAGGTATAGTTTCCTTTTAGAATACCATCTGTTTTGCCTAGTATAGCACTGCTTATTTTTATGTAAAGAAAAAATGTGGAGGAAAAAGGAAATCTTGCAGGAGAAGAAGGAATTTGGAAGATATTTCATTGTATTACACATTAAAATAGGTATAAAAAGTTTTTGAAAAACAGAGAGATGACAAGAATTTTGAAAAAAGAACAAAAAGATGAAAAAAAGGGTTGACAGGAAGGGAGATAGCTGATAGAATAGTCAAGCACTCGA
>SAMEA104404100__coassemble_519_pt1 | contig 41698 bp, 32 predicted proteins | sample SAMEA104404100__metabat2_low_PE_071 | metagenome-assembled genome bin SAMEA104404100 (sample SAMEA104404100) | Balaenoptera acutorostrata
AATTTGCAGAATTTGTGATTAAAAGAGCCAGTCGATTTTAGAATGTATCTGAAACCCCTCATGGGTTATTTTTTCACATATCTGCATAGGTAAGCTTTCAATAAGCTCCAATCAAAAAAATGTTGAAAATGCAAAATAGCATTTTCAGCATTTTTTTATTTTCTTTATTCTGCTTTGTAAAAAAGAGAAGATTCAGAGAAAACAATCATTAGCATTTTAAATCATTTCATCAAAAAGATTAAGTTTACGAATTTTTTAAAGTAGTGTATGCTCATGGTGTGCAAACGTCTTTGCGGAAATACAAAGATATATAAACATATAAAAGGAAACAAGCAAAAACATTACAAATTTATACCTAAGGAGGGAATGCAATGAATCTGAAAGAAACTGCAAAGGAATTTGAAAAATATGTCATTGATTTGAGAAGACATTTTCACCAAAATCCAGAATTGGGCGGAAAGGAATTTCACACAAGCAATGTCATCAAGGCAGAGTTAGATAAATTGGGAATCCCCTGGAGAGATTGCGGTACCGCAGTTGGTCCCGGTGTTCTGGCAACGGTAGAAGGAAAAAAACCAGGGAAAACCATGCTGCTGCGTGCGGATATGGATGCACTGCCGGTTGTAGAAGAAACCGGTGCAGAGTATGCCAGCAAAGTACCCGGTGTAATGCACGCCTGTGGGCATGACTGCCATGTTGCGATGTTGCTTGGAGCAGCACAGATTCTCAAAAAAATGGAATCCGAGCTATGCGGGAAGGTAAAGCTAGTGTTCCAGCCGGCAGAAGAATTGGCAAAGGGCGGTTTGGCCGTTATTGAAGATGGTGCTTTGGAAAACGTAGATGCAGCATTTGGAATTCATATTTGGTCTGTTCTGCCAAGCGGACATATTTCCTGTTCTGCCGGCCCAAGAATGGCTGCAGCGGATAAATTTTGGATTGATATCAAAGGAAAAGGCAGCCATGGTGCACAACCTCATGAAGGGGTGGATGCAGTTGTAGCTTCTGCAGCAGTGATTCAGAATCTGCAAACCATGGTTTCTCGCAGAACCTCTCCTGTACACTCTCTAGTTGTCACCATTGGTACCGTAAACATCGGTACAAACTTTAATGTGGTAGCAGAAAATGCAGCCATGGAAGGCACCACAAGATGCTTCGACCAGAAGGTTTGGGAAGCGATTCCAGAAACAATGGAAACAATTACAAAAAATACAGCTGCTTCCTTTGGGGCACAAGCCGAGGTGCGATTTGAACGTTTGATTCCACCTACCGTAAACGATACAAAAATTTCTGCTCTGGTAAGAGAAGCATCCAAAAAAGTCATTGGGCCGGATGCACCTATAGAAGTCCCTCCTACCCTGGGGGGCGAAGATTTTTGTTTCTTTGGACAGAAGGTACCCTCTGCCATTGCATTGCTGGGATGTGGCAACGAAGCCTGTGGTGCTGTCTGGCCACAGCATTCCGGAAAATTCTGTGTAGATGAAAGTACCTTGATTCAAGGTTCTATGCTTTATGTGCAAGCAGCAATGGATTTTAACGCAGAACAGTAAGGAGCCGAAATAGAGAGGGTGTGTATATATGTATAACTTTGCATTGGCATTTGTGATTTGTGCAGCAGTATACGTTTTTGGCGAAGTGGTTTCTACTGCAACCAAAGCATGGGTTCCATCCGTTTTTGTAACTGCTGTTGTCATCTTGATTGGATATTGGACAATTTTTCCAAAAGAGCTCATCAGTGATGCGGTTTTGATTCCTTTTGGCAGTACCATCGGTATTTATTTATTGATTACACACATGGGTACAGTAATCAGTTTGAAACAGCTGATACGTCAGTGGAAAACCATTGTCATTTGTCTCACAGGCGTTCTCGGTATGGTCGGTCTTTCTTATTTCATCGCTCCCATGTTCATGGAAAAAGCCTTGGTTATCGCTGGTCTTCCTCCACTTACCGGCGGTATTGTAGCGGCAACCATCATGCAGGATGCTGCGAAAGCTGCAGGATTAGAACTCGTAGCAGTTTTTGCCATCACTATGTACTGTGTACAGGGCTTTGCAGGCTATCCCTTGACTGCAGTTTGTCTTCAAACGGAAGGCAAGAAGCTATTAAAAGATTTTCGTTCCGGAAAAACAGTATTGACAGAAGAAGAATTGAAAGAAATGGCAAGTATGGGTACCGGAAATGTTACAGATGATGATCATGTAAAACGTCTATTGCCCAAGCTGCCAGAAAAATGGAATACACCTGTCATGATGTTCTTGAAACTGGGGCTTGTAGCTTGGCTTGCAACACAAATCGGTGCATGGACAGGTATCAGTGGTGCGATTTGGGCATTGCTGCTTGGTGTATTGTTTACCAGCATTGGTTTTTTGGATACCAATCTTCTGACAAGAGCTTGTTCTTATCAGATTATTATGTTTGCCTTGATGATGTATATTTTTGATGGCTTAAAAGATTGTACACCAGAAATGCTCAAACAAATTCTCGTTCCTATGATTATCTTGATTGTAATTGGTGTTATCGGTATGGCTGTTTTTGCTTTTATCGTCTCCAAAATACTAAAGGTTTCTTTCCCTCTTGCATTTGCAAATGGTTTGACCGCATTATATGGCTTCCCTTGTAACGCAATTATTACAGAATCCACTTGCAGTGCCTTGGCAGAAACAGAAGAAGAAAAGCAGTATCTTTTGAGCAAAATGTTTCCTTCGATGCTAGTAGGTGGCTTTGTTACAGTAACAATTACATCTATATTTATTGCAGGATTCTTTGCAACACTGCTATAATATCCTAAAAATCTGTTGGATTGTTTTTTTCATAGACCTGCATGATATTTTATCTAAAATTCCCCCTGTACATTTCCCAAGAAATAGGCAGTGGCAAGAAACCCCCTTATGTAAGCAAAGCATAAGGGGGTTTTAAACAATCAAAATTTTCCTTTTTCTTGAGCATATGTGAAAAGTCAGCAGTAATGCTTATTTTCACAAAAGAGTAATAGATGCTGTATAGACCAATCCAAAAGGCACAGCAAACTTCACACTTTTACCGAATCAGTAATTGCTCAAATGATTTGTTATCTCTTTGATTTTACCGTAAAACTATTTTTCTTTTCGTAGTATATCCATCTGTTTTTGAAATTGTATGGTTGTGGTATTTTCATCATTTAGATTTTCAAATCCACTTCCAATGACTTCTGTCACCTTTTCCACCATCATAAAAGCATTCGGAACATGAGTCTGTACCAATTTTCGTACATCTGCCACTTCATAAGGGCGTACCGTGAAGAAGAAGATACTCTTTTCTTCTTTTGTATACATACCCATACCAGAAATTCTTGTCATGCCACGACCAAAATGACCAAGCAATATATGAGATAGTTCCTCCGTATTTTTGTCACATATAATTACACAATTACAAGCGTTATTAAAAATATCTATGATATGATCTGTTACAACAACATATGTATAAATTGCCAAAATAGCATACAGGCAGTTTTCTAAATCCTGATATACAATGATAGAAAAGGCAATCACAAGACCATCAATGCAGAGATACATCTTTCCAAGGGAAAGATTTTTATATTTTAACAACATCAGCTTTGCAAATAAGTCAGAGCCTCCAGTGGACAAACGTGCTTTTACCAGAAGGGCAGAGCCAATTCCATAAAGGACACCGCCGAATATTGCTGCTAAAAATCTATTCGTTGTAATCTGTGGTAAAAATGCCAAGGCATCTACGACAACAGAAAATAAAAAGGTTAAAATCAATGTACTAATTGTATATGCTTTTCCTTTCAAAAAGAAAGAAACAATTAAACACGGGACATTCAGTAAAAATAGAAGCACACCAATTGATACAGGAAAGAAACTGTTTATCATCATGGCAAACCCAACAAATCCACCAGAAATAATTCCACCATGTACAAAAAATAAATCTAATGCAAGAGCGTATGCCAAAATTGCACAAAGTGCCAACATCCATTTTTTTGATTTTTGCTGTACAAGCTGTACCATTTACCGAATCCCCCTTTCTTTTTATAAAGGAATATTTCAGTCGTTTCTGACAACAACACCATGTTTCACAACTGTCTTTACCTGATGACGCAAAACAGAAATATCTTCCAAAGGATCTCCCTTTACAGCCACAAGGTCAGCTTTTTTTCCCACTTCAATTGTGCCATAATCTTTTTCTATTCCCATCAGCGTAGCACTGTTAATGGTCGCTTGCTTAATAATATCTATTTCTTTCATGCCCCAAAATTCTTTTCTCAGTATAAACTCATCCCCATTTTCACCATGGAACAAAGGTGTTGCACCAGTATCTGTACCAAATCCCATGGTCAAACCGGCATCATATGCCTTGCGAATTCCTGTACGAACACATTCTAAGATATAACGTGCTTTTTCCAGCATAAATGTAGAAGATTCTGGAACGGAATCTGACAAACCATGGATGATTTTCAAAGTAGGTACAAGGAATGTTTTCTCGTTGCCTTTCAGCATTTCAATGGCTTCATCATCCAGTATGGAGGCGTGTTCGATGGTTCTGACACCTGCACGAATGGCATTTTTGATTGCTTCTGTTCCGTGACAATGGATTGCAATATAGGTATCTTTAAATTCCGCTGCCTTTACCAAAGCACAGAGTTCTTCTAATGTATAAATAGGTTGTCCCGGTGTACCGCCGGGGTTCATAACAGCACCAGTTCCCATAACTTTGATAAAGTCTGCACCACACTGCATTTCCTGACGTACAGCACGACGAACGCCTTCCTCTCCATCTGCTTCATTGTATAAACCAATGAAAAATTCATTTCCTGCTTCTGTAGGAGAAACAGCTCTACCACTGGCATAGATAGTAGGTCCGAGGATTTTCCCTGAATTGATAGCGTTTCGCAGTTCAATACCAACATTATAGTAGCTGCCTACATCACGAATGGTAGTGAAGCCTGACATCAGCGTATCTCTAACAAATTTTACGCCATCCAGTGCCTGCTGTACGCCTGTTTTTGCATTGTCAATGAGGGTATCTCCACCAGACAGGGATAGATGTATGTGCATATCAAAGAAACCGGGTAGTACATATTTCCCCTCCATATCCAAACAAGTATCTGCTTCTGGAACAGGAGAGGATGCAGGCAGAATTTCTGCAATACGGTCATCTTTCAGCACAATATGATATTGTCCCTGCGGAAGACCTCCGGTTAGTTCAGAAAGGATTGCACAATTTTTTAATACAACGAACATAATTCAATTCCTCCTTCAATGTTTTTATTTTATCTTGTGTTTATGATTTTATTAGGATGTATGGAAATATTTTTTCATACACCATAAAAAGCAGCTTTGGGTATGTGAATTTTTTATTCCACATTTTCTATTTCGTTTTCTGGTTCAGGTCTAAACGTTAATTTTCCAAATACCATCGTTCCAAAAATAGGAATGATAATAGCAGGAATAAACGGGTCAATGGGAAACCATGCAAACAGTCCATAATTATAGCATAAGAGAGATACAACGGCTAATAACATTCCGCAAATAGCATCCTTTACATCATCCACTGCAAATTGGGCAAATACTGCACCAAAAAGTGCAGGCAAAAGGTAAGAAAATTTATCCTTGATTACATCCGGAAGCATCGCAATGATTTTACTTCCCACTAAAACGCCAACAACAAGTAATATTGTATTGACAAAAATAGAAGCTGCGACTCCAATCGTAGAAATGATAGAACCTTCTTCTGTCGCAATCTGTGTATTTGTTGCTTTCAGTGCAGAAGCAGCACAAGGCAGACGTAGATTGCTTACATTCCCCGTCAAAAATGACATATACGTTCCCGGTACGCCCAGTATGGGAAAAAAGGAGATAGGTTCAATAAACCACCAAACAGCGTTGATAGAAAGCTGTGCAACCAGTGCGATAATCAACTCTGTTTTTCCCGGAACAATTCCAAAATAGAACGTAACAATAAGAGCCGGAACAAATACGAAAAAGGAAGCAATCCAGCAAGTCCATTTCCCAATTTTAATAATTTGGGGTAAATATGTCTGGGTATAATATTGTGAATCTTTTTGCATTATTTTTCCCCCTTTCACAGTACGGAAGCAATACACACGCCTGCAATCATGGCAATGGTAAGCCCCCATTCATTGAGCCACGCTATTTTCTTTTTCTTATAAATCCATATAATAAGCAGCATAACGAAAAATCCTGTAAACAAGGCAATCGTATTTTGGTCAAGACTAATTGCATAGCCAGCGGTCAAATAACCATAAGCACCCAGCATAGCAGCCGTGGAAACAGCAGAAACAAGAGCCGCAGATATTTTTCCTTTCGTCATGCGAGTTTTTACTTTTTCCATTTTATCTGTGAATAATGCTGTGACTAAAATCCAACCAATACAGCCAACTGCCATACACCAAAGTGTTACGGAAAACACCTCTACCGGCACAATCGCGTCATGAATTGAAACGCCATAGGCATCTGCTGCAAATTCTGCAGCCAGTAATTCGTAAGCTACATTGCCGATATATACAAGACGCATAAGAGCAGTAGGGCCTCCAACCACAATCAGTAAAGACACCATACCAATAACAACGACTACAGATGGTCCTATAGCAGAAACAGCACCCACTTTAAAAGCTGTACGCAAGGTTTTCTTTTCAATTCCCATTTTTTGACCAGCATGAAAGCTCTTTCTCAAAAATGTAATTGCTTGGAACAGTACAAGTACAATTGCCAAAGAAGTAATCAGCCAAAGAATATTGCTGTTGGCAATCTCTGCATAGCCTTTCATAAAAATCCCTTCTTTCCTCTGCATTGTATAACACCTGGAAAATCATCTGAAGCTTAGAAGAATACAAGACACTTTACTCTGTTTTTATATTGCTTGGCAGTACAGGCTCATTGTTTCAACACCTGCTATAAGCTTCCGGCATTACCAGCTTCTTATATAGATTATTTTGAAAAGGCATCCGTCCTATACTACCTGTACGAAAAGCTCCTGCACTCTGCTGTTTGAAACAAAAAGAAAACATGAAGTAAAAATAAAAAAGAATTCATAAAAATCACCCTTGCCCAGAGTATAAAGTTGGCAAAAACGTTTTGTAAATACATTTTTTATATTTTCATTTCGGTAGATGGTACACATACCATTTTTTATTGTTATATTTTAGGAAAGAAAAAAGAGAAGAACCATAATTTCTAAAAATAGGCTGATATTTCAATGCAAACTGCAAAAGAATACTTGATTTTACAAAAAAAGTAATTCTTAAAACGAAACAATTTCATACAGAATATTCCTTTTCATTATATGCTATGTACCATTTTTACATATCATCTATATACCAAACGCTCTTTGCCAAAAAATATTTGTCAAATAAAAAAAATATATTGTAACATTTGTCTATAGTGATACCAAAGGAATTTAGTGTATACAGAATTCCGTGTTGACCAATAAATGTTTCCGCTTCACATCTTATCTCTTTCCTAAAGCTACAGCGTTAGCCTGCAATATTTGTTATCTATCCCCCATTCATCTATATTTTATCCTCTTGTCCTATAGGATGTATCTGAAACCTCCATGGTTTGGTTTCTTCTGTATACCTGTGCAAGCAAATTCTCAGATATGCCCCAGTTTTTATAAAAATATGGGGAACGCATGAAAAATATTGGTCGAAAGAAAGGAAATCTTGTGTTAAAGTAGAATAAAAGGATGCAATAGAAATGATGAATACCCACTTTATCATAATCACTGCTCCAAAATAACAAGGGAAAAGAAAGCACACTTTACTTAAATCGAGCGTATTGTCATTTACACAACTGGAGCAGGATAAAACAGAGCGGTAGATATTATGGATTTTTCCATAAAAGAAAACGGATACAAGGAATTGCTTCCATAAAAAATCAGCCATTCCTATATCAATCCTATCTAATAATAGATTTTATGCTGTACATTTACGCATATCGTTGATATTTTTTGACACTTTAATTAAGTATCTTTTTCAAATTCAAGAGATTTTGAAAAAGATACTATCTGATTTTCTATTATGGTCTATGCCATAGTAAAATTATGGACTATATTGGCTTTATCACAATTAGAGAAAGGATCTTGTTTATGAATATTGAATTGAACCGTAATAGCTCTACCCCTATGTATATGCAGTTAAAAAATCATATCAAATCGCAAATTCTTGCCGGTACACTGCCTGCCGGTTTTAAACTGCCGTCCGAAAGAAAGCTGGCAGAGATGCTGCAAATTCACAGAAATACTGTAATCAAGGCCTATAATACACTCACACAGGAAGGCTTTATCTTTTCATCTCAAAAAGCACCCAGAGGTTATTTTGTAGGAAATGCCATAGAAGAAGAACCCTGCGAGAAATGCTTTGTAAAAAAACCATTTTCTTCTTTGGACAGAAATTTCAACTATCATTTTACCAGTATGCAAAATAAATTTCAGGAGTTGTATAATTCTTCTTATATGAGTTCTGCAATATCTTTTGCAGGCATTGTGATGCATCCGGAATCTCTGCCCTTTCTGTATCTAAAGCAAATACTGAAGGAAATTTCAGAAGGGGATTCTATTGAACCTTTTTGGCACTGTGACCCACAAGGAATGCCTGCTTTACGAAAAAATCTGGCAAAAATGCTGTTTCATAGAAATATCTATGTAAATCCCCAAAATATTCAGGTGATTCGAGAAACGACAGAAGCCATTAGCAACATCGCCTATATGTATTTAGAAAAGGGAGATTATGTCATTGTAGAAGAACCGGCTTGTCCCAATATTGTCAATATCTTCTTGCATATTGGTGCAATACCTATTTTTGTGCCAATGGAGGAAGATGGAATTTCCATTGATATTTTAGAAAAAATGATTCAAAAATACCATCCAAAATTGATTTATACAATGCCAAATTATCATAATCCTTCCAGTATCACCATGAGTATACAAAAGAGAAAGCAATTTTTAGAATGTGTTTTGGCCCATAGTATTCCCATTATTGAAGAAGATTCCCAAAATGAACTTCATTATCATGGAGCAGAGCTGCCAAGCTTATATTCGCTGGACCATACAAATTCCGTAATTTATATTGATTCTTCTACGCTGTCCTTTTTCCCCGGTGCAAGGCTTGGATATATTGTAGCACCTGATAATGTAATAAAAATTTATCGGCAGATTATCAATACAGAACAGCTATTTTTAAATAGTTTAAGTCAATGCTTATGGTCAAGTTTTTTTGAAAAAGGATACTATGAAAAGCATAAGACTTTTTTAAGAGATTTTTATAAAAAGAAGCGGGACTTGATTTGTAAAGAATTGCAGACAATTCCAGAAATATCTTTTCATATTCCAGAAGGCGGTGTTATTCTCTGGATTCATCTTGAAGAAAATATTCATGATAAGCTTTTAACCTCTGTCACCGAAAAAATGGGGTTGCTGATTATGCCGGGTTATACCTTCTTTCCAAATGGCAGCCATGGAGAAAATTATTTGCGTATTTGTTTTTCCGGTGTCACAGATGAAGAAGTTATAGAGGGTGTTTCCATTTTAAAAGCTGCCATTGCTTATTGTAAAAACAAGGAATATTAAAATTTGGTCTATATATCTAAAAAAATACGGTACTTTACTTAAAAATATTCATCCTATACAATCAAAAGAAGGAAGGTTTTTGCTGAGATTCCATATAGAGGCAAAAAGCTGCGTCTATTTTTCAACTATTTGGAATCATACATAAAGTAAACAAAAACGAAAAGAAAACAATATGAAAACCCTTATTATTTTGCAGGATAAAGAGCTTCATAGATGCCACTCTCATAATGGCTGGCATAGCGATTTATTTTCCACTTGCAAAAAATCACTCTATGAAAACAAAGAAGTAAAAATGGTTATTGAAAAAGTATTCAAAAAATAAAAAAGAAATTATATCACTCAGTTTTAATATCTTTTTAGGATATTTTCATTTTCTAAAATTATATATCCATATATAACAAAAGCCTTCTAATATGTTAAGTGTTTTATAAAAAGGATATGAAAAGGATGTGTATATCATGAGTACTAATTCTTCTTTGAAAAAAAATTTTTTTCTTTTGGTTGTTTTATCTCTATCTGGTTCTTTTATCTATTCATTGCCCTATTTGCGTTCCTATTATTATGATGCTTTTATGGCAACATTTCAAATGACAAATACACAAATGGGACTTTGTGGAACATACTTTGGATTATTTGGTGCTGTTTCTTATTTGATTGGTGGCGTAATTGCAGATAAAATATCTATCAAAAAGCTCATTCCTTTTTCTATGATTTTGACAGGAGCTTTGGGATTCTATTTGCTGAGTAATCCTTCTCCCACAGCAATTGTTGCGATTCATGGTGTATGGGGTGTTACCTCTCTTATGACATTTTGGCCTGCATTGATGAAAGCCATTCGTTTCCTCGCCAATGCCAATGAGCAAGGGAAAGCATTTGGTATTTTCGAAGGTGGCAGAGGTATTTCCAACGCCGTATATCTTGCGATTGCAGCTATCATCTTTGGCAGAATGTTGGCAGCAGGCAGTGAAAGTATGGGGATTAAATGGAATATTGTATTTTTCTCCAGTGCAACTGTTCTGTTGGGGGTATTGACTATTTTCCTGCTTCGTGGTCTACAAGAATCCAATAGGGAAGAAGAAAGCAGTGGATTTAGTTTAAAAATGGTCGGGAGATTACTAAGAATGCCCTATGTATGGCTGATGATTGGCATTATTTTTACAACCTATACCATGAATTTGAGCTACTATTACATTTCTCCTTATGTAACAGAAGTATTTGGTGCCAGCACCCTCTTTGCAGCAGTGCTTTCCTCTTCCTCACAGTTTATTCGCCCTGTTGCTGCCTTTGGTGCAGGTTTCTTTGGAGATCGTGTAAACAGTTCAAAGGTCATGCTTTTTGGACAGATTGTCATGGTAATTGGAATGTGTATCATACTGGTTTCTCCAAAATCTCTCGGGGTTGTTCCTATTTTGATTGCGTGTCTTTTGACATTCTCCACAATGTACATCTGCCAAAGTATGCACTTTGCGATTATGGAAGAATTTGATTGTCCTCCTGAAACAATGGGTACTGCCATAGGTTTGATTTGTTGTATTGGGTATTTGCCAGAGGCTATCTGTCCTTTGGTAGCAGGTGGATTCCTTGATAAATATCCAGGTGCACTTGGCTATCGTTTATACTTTATTTTGTTAACTGTAACTATTGCAATAGGTATTGTATTGACATTGATTTGGCTGCGTATGACCAAAGAAAAGAGAAAGAAAATTTTAGAGAAAAATAAAGTGCAAAATGTAGAAATGGCATCTTGATTATGATGTATCATATTCAAAAATAGATACCGTGAAGAAAAATCTGTAAAAAGAATTCTTTTATGATAAGAAAGGGTGAAAGTCTTGAAAACAAGGCTATTCACCCTTGTTTTATATTAACACCCGCAAAAGACATATCACGCATTGAGCAGTTATATCCCGTTTATATGATTCAGTTTCTGGTTCTACTATTGTTTCCAGATCCTCCAATACATATACTGGCAGGCTAATCAACCATTCTTCCCTTTCATAATCTGATATTGAAGTGCGAATTGAAATGGAAGGATTGTTCTTTTTCCCTATATATAACGCAATCCCCATAATCAAACGTTGGGTATCCAAATCTGACTGAAACAAGGCGGTCATTGTAGAATTAGCATCAAAGGTTTTCTATCCTGACTGTTCTTCCATTGATATAATGATATAACTTTTTCATTGCTAACCGATACGAAGAATCACCTCAATGCTATTTACAAAAAATAGCGTATCATGCAAACACAAAAATTACAACGAAAAAACATATTAAAACACATTTTTTACAATGAAAATATGTGTTTTGTTACATTTTTTACAACGTAACTTGTTGTTCATAAAAACACTTAATTTTAAAAACCCCTTACTGGTTTTAACTTTGGAAAAAATATTACCCCTATTCAATAGTGTTTACACGAAAAATGCAATATAATAGAGGCAATAATTCAGAAAGAGGTGTTCCTAGGAGCGATGAGGTGTGGAACCCGCTAGTGCCGCATCTGCCAGGACAACGAGAGCAATGGCACAGGATAACCGGCAATTTATCAACGGTATGTTTTGGATTCTATGCACCGAAACACCATGGCATGATTTGCCACCGTGGTATCTCTGCAAAAACAAGACTGGTTGGCTAAAGGTATGATATTAACCAAATTGTTGCTTATACTGCTGGTGCTGGAATGAATACGTCATTCCGACAAAACATAATCGCAAACAATAAAGGGAGTCAACTATGCTTTGTATCAGCTTCACCATTTGGCAGAAAATACTTTTTATACCTGAAACGATTGGTAGAGTATTGCTGCATGATATGCTAAAAATATAGCATCTTTTCTTGCAGCAGTGCAGATTCGTTGCATCGCTGCTTGGTGTGCCGTTTTAACATAATCTTGTATATACACGATTTCATTCACTTGAAGTGAATCTGTAGGTTTGTCAAACAGATATTATAATCTGCAAAAATAATCTTCCAAAGTTTCTTTTGGAGATTTCCGGTTCAAAGAATCCATAGGAAGGGGATTATATTTTCTATTCTGCACTTTACGCTATGCAGAAAATACATCAATGACAGTATATTGATAGAACTTTTTCCTTTCGCATCTCCAACAACATAGGCAGTAGGAATATACTTCATATCAATCTATACACGCTGTCCGGGATATTATTTTATATATAATACCCACAAAAAGACATATCAAAAGTTGTATTTTTCCTGCATACCATATATAATGTATAAATATAAAAACATTTCATATTCAAATTTGATAGAAACGAGGTATTCCTATGAGTAAACAAATCACAAGAGAAGAAGCTTTTACATTACTGCAAGCATATAATAAAGAGCCATTTCATATTCTCCATGGCGAAACAGTAGAATGGGTTATGCGATACTTTGCAAAGGAGCTTGGTTATGCTGAAGATGTAGAATTTTGGGGAATTGTTGGTCTGCTTCACGATTTGGACTTTGAACAATATCCCAATGAACACTGTCTGAAATGTCAGGAAATTATGGAGGAACTGGATTTGGACAAGGCACTCATTCATGCAGTTGCAAGCCATGGCTATGGCATTTGCTGCGATGTGGAACCGGTACACGAAATGGAAAAGGTACTCTTTGCTGTAGATGAACTAACAGGTCTTATTGGTGCTGCTGCCAAAATGCGTCCCTCCAAAAGTGTACAGGATATGGAGCTAAAATCTCTGAAAAAGAAATTCAAGGACAAGTCCTTTGCTGCAGGCTGTGACCGTGACACCATTCGCCGAGGTGCAGAACAACTCGGCTGGGAATTGGATACTCTTTTGACACGCACATTGGAAGCAATGCGAACCAATCCAGCTTACTAGGACATATCCGAAAGCCGGCTGATGCCGAATTTGCATAGAGGAAGTCACGCAAAATATAAAAATACAGATAAAAGAAGGGTGCTTTTGTATCCTTCTTTTCTGTTTTTAAAACACCCTCTTTTCCCTCCTTCGTTGACTTCCCTTCTCCTATCGTTTATAATTTATATATTGTTTTGGAGATTTTCCAAGGACATTTTTTTGTTTTATATTTCATCATACATTAACAATTTTAGAAAGAAGGAAGATTTATGTACAGAACCCTTTACAGTGCACAAGGTGCACACGTCAATCTGGATGGCAGGGATATTATCAATATGGCTTCCAATAACTATCTGGGACTTGCGGGTGATCCTGCCCTTGCAAAAGCAGCTAAAAATGCCATTGACCAGTACGGCGTGGGCCCTAGTGCCAGCCGTAATATTGTGGGAAACTTTGCAGTTCATGATGAATTGGAGGATGCACTGGCGAAATTCAAAGGGGTGGAAGCTACTCTTGTATTCAACTGCGGTGTATCTGCCAATACAGGTGTCATCCCTGTTTTGGTTGGCAAAGGTGATACTATCTATAGTGATGAACTGAATCATGGCAGTATCATTGATGGCTGCCGCTTATCTCGTGCAACTGTAAAGGTATATCGCCATATGGATTTGGCACAGCTGGAGGAACTGCTGAAAGAGCCTACAGAAGGAAAGAAGCTTCTGGTTGCAGATGCTGTATTCAGTATGGATGGCGACCTTGCTCCCCTTCCTGAAATGGCTGCATTAGCTGAAAAATATGGTGCCATGTTTATGGTTGACGATGCCCATGGGGATGGCGTTATGGGGCCTTATGGCAAAGGTACCGTTGAACATTTCCATCTTCGTGACAAAGTAACTGTAGAAACAGGTTCTCTTTCTAAAGCATTTGGTGCTGCTGGCGGATTTGTTGCTGGTACAAAGGAATTTATCGACGAACTGCGTCCAAAAGCAAGAAGTTTCATCTTCACCGCTTCCCCTCTTGCACCTTGCTTAACAGCCGCTGCTTTGGAAGCCATTCATATGATTGCAGAGGATGATACTTTAGTAAAACGTCTGTGGGAAAACAGAGAATATTTTGCAAAACGTATGAAAGATGCAGGACTGAACACAGGCTCCACCGTAACGCCCGTTATTCCTATTATTGTAGGGGAAGCAGAAAAGGCAGAAGAACTCAGTACCCGCCTGTATGAAAAAGGTGTTTATGCACAGGCAATCAAATTCCCTGTTGTACCCAGAGGCACAGCTCGTCTGCGTATTATGATTTCTGCTGCACATTCCAGAGATGATTTGGAAAAAGCAGCAAATGCAATTATTGAAATCACAAAAGAAATGGGGATTATTTCCTGATTTTCTTTTCTATTTAAAATCTTCATCTATGGAAAAGGCAAGCAAGCGATGAAAAGTTCTTTGCTTGCCTTTTTTTGCGGACTGCCAGCTTTATGGACAGCCTACAATATATCTGGTACATAAAATCTATTCCCAAAATGCTACTGCCCTTTGTACTTACAAAAACTGATAAAGCTATGCCATTCTGAGTATCCACTCACTGCCAAAAGAAGTCCCTTTTTTCTATGTACTTTCACGATTGTATCTTTTTTTTATTTCATGTATAATAAAAATATCAAAATCGGGATATAATAGAGGAAAGGGAGAGATTGACTATGAATCAGCCGAAAATCATCACCATCAGCAGACAGTATGGAAGTGGCGGACGCATTATCGGAAAAAAGCTGGCAGAAAAACTGGGGATACCCTTCTATGATAATGAACTAATCAATCTGGCAGCAGAAAAAACAGGGCTATCCAAAGAGTGCTTCAAGGAAGCGGAATCTGTTTCCACAGGTAATCTTCTGCTTTCTTTGACTACCCTCACACCTACCATTGATTCCTATGGACTGCCTTTAAACGAAAAAATATTTTTGGTACAATCTCAGGTCATCAAAGATGTGGCATCTCAGGGAAGCTGCGTCATTGTAGGACGTTCTGCCGACTATGTGCTTTCTGAGCATCCTAATTGTATCAACGTATTTATCCACGCAGATTTAAAAGACCGTGTAGAGCGTGCCGTTACCCTGTATGGTCTGGATGCAAAAAATACAGAAAATGCTGTTTTGAAAACAGATAAGAAACGTGCCGGTTATTATAACTACTTCACCGGAAAAAAGTGGGGCAAATTGGAAAACTACGATATTTCCATCAATACATCAAAAATCTCATTGGATGATGTAGTAAATATTCTTGCAAACTACATAGAAAAAAGATAATTCCATAAAAACACCATGAAATGTAAAAATCTCATGGTGTTTTCTTTCTTTATAAAACATACAAAAACATAAAGGCAATATGGCAGGCACTCCCTACCAAAACAAATACATGAAAAATTTCATGAAAACCGAAATATTGAAAAGCAATATTAGGTTTTTTCAAAGCATAGATAACAGCCCCTACTGTATATGCCAGACCGCCTGCCACCAAAAGTGCAATTCCCTTCCATGAAACCGCCTGCTTTAGAGGAACAAAAGCGACCACTGCCAACCATCCCATAACCACATAAATCAGTGTGGAGAACCATCTGGGAGCATTCATCCAGAATAGCTTCAAAAAAATCCCAAGAATGGCAAAGCTCCAAATAAGCCCCAATAATACCCAGCCCCATACGCCATGTAAAGATACCAAGCAAATAGGTGTATACGTTCCGGCAATGAGTACAAAAATCATCATATGGTCAACCTTACGCAGTATCCTTGTTTTCTCTGGCGATACCTTTAATGTGTGATAAATAGTGCTTGCACCATATAGGAGCAAAAGGGAAATTCCAAACACTGCAAACCCAATCATGTGCCACTTTGTCGCTTCTTTGGAAGAAAGCATCATTAAAACAATAAATACAGGAATCACTGCAAGAAATCCAAAAAAATGAGTTCCGGCACTTCCGGGGTCTTTTACACGTCTGATTATGTCTTGCATAACAACACCTCTTTATATAGTATTAAAAACCACTTATGATATATATAAATATTATCATATCGAGTTGATTTATACAAGTATTTTCTGAAAAAACTTGATACATTGTTTTAAATCATATAAAATAAACTTACATACCATACAAAAGGAGGTATCTAGCATGGAAAAATGGATATCAATACTGAAAGAAAACCATATTATTGAAATACAAGACATACCCCATATAGATTTATACATGGATCAGGTTACTACATTTATGGAGGACAGCCTATTCTGTTATAAACGGACACCCGACAGCAAAATCCTCACAAAAACCATGATAAATAACTATACAAAAGCAAAAATATTCCCCCCTCCCATCAAAAAAAAATATGGGCGAACACATATGATGCTTTTGATTATGATATTTCATTTGAAATCCATCCTATCCCTCAAGGATATTGGCACCCTTTTCGCTCCTATTCTATCTGCCCCCTCTCCTATCGAAATGGAGCAGCAGACAGAAAAAATATATACCGGATTTATTTCCCTGCAAAAATCTATTCTGGAAAATCTAAAGCATCCCGAATCCAACAAGGAACTATCTCCGGATGAGGAAATGTTTTCTCATTACGACGAAAAAATAACATCTGTTCTCATGATTTTGTGGCCTGCAATCCGTGCAGGAATTGAAAAACAAATGGCGGAGCAGCTTTTGGACAAATTCTTTTCTGTTTAGGCATATTTGAAAAACCCCTTGTACAGAATTTTTGCATAGAGCAAATCACGCAAAGTACACAAAAAAGACAATCTATAGGGTTTTTACATACGCCTAGCCCCCATTATGCTATATACACTTCTTCTTATACACAGCATCGGATTTTTGTACAACATAAGAAAGCACCACATCCTTTTTCCAAAGGATGCGATGCTTTTTCTTGTTGCATGAAATGATGTGAGATTATAGGTTCTTTTTTGTGCTTATGCAATATCTGCAATATATCATTGCACATCATCAAGAGAAAACAGTCACCTTGTTTTTCCCGCTCGTTTTGGAATCATACATAGCAGAGTCTGCCGCTTTATAAAGCGTTTCATATAAATCGGTACTGTCTTGCCGCAAAAAACTGACTCCAACACTACAGGTAATACAAATCTCTTTTGTTTCATATGTATACTTATGGGGAATATCTTGCAAAATCTTCTGGGCTTGTTCCAGAACAAAGTCTTTGCTTGCAACATCGGGCAAAAAGACGACAAATTCATCTCCACCCAACCGACTGACATATGCCAAATCATGAAATATATTGTTCAGCTTATCTGCAACCAAACAAAGACAGCGATCCCCCTCATAGTGTCCCAATGTATCATTTAACATCTTAAAATTGTCCAAATCCAAAAGTACCATGGCACAAATTCCGTCCGAAGCATACTGTTTCTTCACAGCAGACTCCAACGCCTTTCGGTTCAAAAGTCCCGTTAGAGCATCTCTTTCGCTGAGGTGGATAATTTGTTGTTTATTTTCAAAATCACGATATTTCAGATAGGAAATACAGATATTGATTCCCACAACGATAATTAAAATAAATAAATTATCTATAAAATATAACTGCATCTCCTGTGTGCCATACAAATCCATATTTTTTATCACAGTAATAGACATACTCATCACAAGCATTGCAGAAAGGAGAGCTGTATATTTTCTGATATGACCTATGATTGTTAAGGATGTGCAGACTAAAATACAAATGACGATGGTGTAGGAAATATATTCATCAAAAAAATAATGATATATTTCCAGAAAAAGCATCGTCTGAAAAATATTCAGATAGGCAGCTATCGCAACGTACTTGAGATGTTGTTTAAAGTAATACCGAAACATTGCATATGCGAGGAGGAAAAACACTGCCTGCAAAGCTGAAAATCCTACCGCATACTGAAATTCACTGCATTTTGAAAAGCCAAATACCTGTAATATAATGATATGCAATACAAATAAAAGAAAAAGACAGATAGAAAATACCTGCTGCGTCAAGCAGATGTATCTTGCAATATCCTGTTTGTAAAAAACAGAATCTTCCACCATTCTTTTAAAGAATTTCCTTCCATTCATCCTTCCATATACCCCTCTCTGCCATATGCCTGATAAAGATTTTATAACTTATTCTAAAGTAAAACCTTATCATTGTCAACTTGTGACATTCGTATTTGCCACCAAATTGTATAATTACAATAGCTATGCTGCAAAATAAAAAGGTAGAGTTTCTATCTCTATATGACGATTCAAGGTACAGCTTACAAAAAAAACCTCCCGCATAAAATATACGGGAGGGAAGGTCTATTCGGAAAATCGCCAAACAGACTTTACTTTATGAGTTTGTCAAAGTTCATAAGAACTGTTGCAACCTGTGCTCTTGTTGCATTGCCCTGTGGATTCAGTTTGCCGTCCATACCGTTAATCAGACCTGCACCAACTGCCCACTGCATTGCTTCAGAAGCATATTCGCTAACCTTCTGGGAATCAGCGAATTTAGAAACATCGCCACGAGCGGAAACGTTCATACCTCTGTCCTTTGCGTAACGATACAGCATGGAAGCCAGCTGTTCACGAGTTACGTTGCCGTTCACATTGGAGCCGTCAGAAATCTTATGCTGCATAGCCCAGTCCATAGCCTTGGAGTACCATTTTTCACCGCCGGCTGTGTTTGTGCCGTCGATTTTCGCCAGTACCTGCCATACCATTGCACGAGTCATATTCTGGTTGGGAGCGAAATTACCATCGCCAACGCCTGCCATGATGCCTTCGCTGACAACGTAATCAACTGCTGTCTTGAACCAATCATTGTTGCGTACATCACCAAAGGTTCTGTTTGTGATTGTGTGCATTTCGATAGGTTCTTTCTTGCTTGTTTCTTCTCTTTCTGCTTTTTCTTCCTTCTTTTCGCCTTCCTTCACGAAAACAGGTTCTACTTCCACCTTGCCGCTCTTAGGCATTGTGAAGAAATATTCGCCATAAGCATTTTTCTTCACTTCGACTGTTTTGCCGTCCTTGTCCTTTACAACAACCTTGTCTACTTCGTAGCCCTTGTCGGGAGTTACTTTAACATAAACAGTATCGCCGGGCTTTGCATCCTTCTGGCTCAGTTCAACCTTGCCGTTGCTTTCCTTGCTTACAGAAATTTCGGACTTGGCTGTGCTGGAGCTGGAAGAACTGCTGCTGCTGGAGCTGCCGTGACCGCTGGAACTGCCGCCGGCAGGCTTGGGATTGGGTACAAAGATTTCATCTTTCTTTACTTCTGTTCCACCAACCGTCACTTTACCCTGACCTTCGTTTTTCACAACAACACCCTGTGGAATAGAATTCTGTTCCAGCTGTACATTGCCCTGTGTTACAGTCACCTGTGTTACGCCAGGTTTTGCAACTGCATCCTTCAAGGACTGTTCACCAACTGTTGTCACAGGGTTCTGTCCGTCTACTTTCGCAACAGGAGAATTGCTAGGAATCATGCCCTTGCTGTCTGGGTTGTTGTCCTTCATTTCGCCAACAAACTGACCGCCAGTGACCTCTAGCTTAGTTGCACTGGAGCCGTCATCCTTTAAGACAGCGGAGCCGCCATTGGAACTAACAATCTTACCACCTGTAATACTGGTGGAAACCTTCTGGGACGCAGTCTCGTCATTTTTCTGGGGGTTAGCCTGCACAATGCCGGTAGCACCGGTGACAGTACCGCCCTTGACGGTGACGTTAATAGGCTGCTTGTTGCTGTGCTGAACAACAGAAATACCGGCACCGACAACAGAGCTTCCGCCTCCGTTTGGACTGATCGTTGTATTCTCAGCGATACCAGTGATGTTACCGCTTTCCACAGTCAGGTTGCCGGAACGAACCTCGACACCGGTGTCACCCTGAACTGTGCTGTTTTCGATGGTGGTGTTGGCATAGCCGGCCTGATAGATACCAATATCACTACCCACCAGAGTAGAATCTTTGACAAGAATAGTAAGGCCACCGTTCACCATATTCTCGGTCATCAGGCCATTTACATACAGTGCACCTTGGCTATGCAGCTTGCTGTTCTGAATAGATATCTTGGCAGAAGCATACTTTTGGTCATGGACATTGCCGGGATCGATGATCACGCTATCTTGTCCCTTCGGATTATCAATCGTCATATTATTCAGCGTAAGATTCAAAGAAGAATCTTGTTCGGTTTTGATTACCTTTACGCTAACGCCATACTTACCGTCATTAGGAATGATGGTACCATTCTGCAAGGTGACGTTGCCACTCTGTACCTGAATCATCCAGTTTCCAGTGCAGGTAACAATATGACCGCCAAAATCGACCGTGAAATTCTTGGACGAATCGACAACGATTCCTTCATTTATGGTTACATCCTGCAACAGGGTAATGGTCTGAGGGTCATCTGCCTTGGCTGCTGCATCAAAAGCAGCCTTCAAAGTGGGGTATGTCTGTTCGCCAACCTGAGCGACAGCTGCTACTGTGGGTTTTTCTTCTTCTGCTCCCTGCTGATTCTGTTGTTGCTCCTGATTCTCTGCACCATTCTGCCCTTTGTTTTCTTCTGGTGCTGTAGATGTTTCAGGTGTTGTTGTTTCGGATTCTGTAGATTCTGCAGGAGGTGTTGCTGGAGTTCCTGCATCCTTCTGACTTTCTGTTTCCTGTTCAGTTGGTGCAGATTCTACTGCATCTGTTGGGGAATCCACTGTCCCGTCATTTGCCAATGCTGTAGTCGGCATTAAGGACAGACACATGGTAAGCGACAGTGTCAAGCTCAACAGCTTTTCCAGCTCTTTTCGTTTCATCGTTTCATCTTCCTTTCTTTGTTTCATAGTATCTTTTCCAACGCTTCCTTGAGATTTTCCATATGGGAATCAAGTGGTTCTTTTGGCGGCAGCTTCACACCTCTGTGCTTTTCGCTGCCTCCGCAGCCATACTCCCGAAAAAATCCCTCCTTTGTACCACCAAGCGGTACTCGTTTTTCTTCCTCTATTCTACCATCATCCTCCCCTTTCCTAAGCCGTCCCCCAGACGAGGGAAAACGGATATTTTGCCACATTCCCAAAATCTGCGGTTTATTTTCGAGGCACCCTATCAAAAGGTAGACATTTTGATAGCCCTCTACATTTAGCAATTATAACATAAGCAAATTTGATTTTCAAGGCTATAGCCTACAATTTGCACCAATAATTTGTCCTGTTTGCGGCATAGAGGCACTCTATCAAAATGTCTACCTTATGATAGTCCTTTTCCGTTGTGCAGCCTTCGGTACTCCCGCAGCCTTCGGTAAAAGGTTGCTTCGCTCATATTACACCGCTTCAAAACTTCCGAAAAGGGAAGCTTTTTTTCTTCCCACACCTTTACAACCTCCGCAAAATCCGCAGGCATTTCCTTTTCCGGTCTGCCGAACTTCACACCCCTTGCCTTGGCAGCGACAATGCCCTCTGCCTGCCGCTTGCGGATATTCTCCCGTTCGCTCTGTGCCACAAAGGACAAAATCTGCAAAACAAGGTCTGCAATAAATGTTCCCATGAGGTCTTTTCCCTTTCTGGTATCCAACAGGGGCATATCCAGAACGCAAATGTCCACCCCCTTTTCTTTTGTGAGGATACGCCACTGGTTTTGAATTTCTTCATAGTTTCGCCCCAGACGGTCGATACTCAAAATATAGAGCAAATCGCCGACCTCCAGCTTTCTTACCAGCCTTTTGTATTGGGGGCGGTCAAAATCCTTGCCGGACTGCTTGTCCAAAAAAATATTTCCGTCTGCAACCTGCCTTTCTCTAAGGGCATCCATCTGCCTGTCCTCATTTTGGTCGGTGCTGGAAACCCGTACATACCCGTAACAATTCAAGTCAAATCCTCCTTTTCCATAGACATTCATCCTTTTTGAGAGGTATTGTAACCCATAATTCCTTGAAAACGGTATTGTACAATGCAAACAAGCCCTATGTATGCCGTTTCTTTTCGCCCTGCAGCAACCTACTCCCCGTACTGGCTTGCAACGGCTCTGCGTTCCTGTCTAATGGTTTCCGTTTGCATCTTTTTTGTCTTATCTTCACGCAAAAAAGGCGTTCCACCTCTCACAGTCGGGGAATGCCTTTTTCACAAGGATATGCAAACAGTATGAAATACCTGTTCGCAGGAGCTTACGCCGATACCCCCTTTTCTCCTGAGGTATACCTTTGTCATGCAGACCTTTGAAAAAGAGAAAACCTCCGAAAAGCCTATAAATAAGGTGTTTTCAGAGGTTTTTTTAAAAGCCTGCAAAAAGCGTATCAAATTTCGTTCTATTTTCCGTAGCTTACAATGTCTGTGTTGTTTCCGGCTCTGGGTATGTTTCCCCAAAGGTATCTACCGTCACCCGTTCCATAACCTGTTCTTCCACAGGTCTGTCGCTGTGGTCTGTTTCCGTTTCCGCAATACGGTTTACAACGTCCATACCCTCTATCACCTTGCCGAAGGCTGCATACTGCCCATCCAGATGAGGGGATGTTTCGTGCATAATAAAGAACTGAGAGCCTGCACTGTTGGGATGCATGGCACGAGCCATGGACAAAACACCTGCTTCGTGCTTCAAATCATTCTGAAAGCCATTGTAGCCAAATTCCCCTTGGATGTAGTAGCCGGGGCCACCAATGCCATTTCCCTTGGGACAACCGCCCTGAATCATAAAGCCTTTGATTACACGGTGGAAAATCAGACCATCATAAAAATGCTGATTTACCAAAGAAATGAAGTTATTCACTGTATTGGGTGCAACCTGCGGGTACAGTTCCGCTTTTATCACACCACCATCTTTCAACTGAAATGTTACAACTGGATTTTTAGCCATAATAAAACGCTCCTTTTCTTTTATAAAATAATTCTTTTGCCATGATACCACAACAACTTAGTTTTGATACAAGCTCTTTATCCTTTATGAAACAGTGTGATTTCAACCAATTCCGGTCGATTGAAGATACGAAATGGGAATGTGCTGTTTCCCAAGCCACGGCTCACGACCATAGCTGTCTTTCCTTCCCGATACATCCCTGCTGTATATTTTGGGAAAAAACCCTGATGGGGTGCAAAAATCCCGCCAATAAAGGGCAGTCTGATTTGCCCGCCATGGGCATGACCACAGCAAGCTAAATCCACACCTTGTTGTACATAATCCGAAAACAACTCCGGACGATGGGACAAAAGTATGGTAAAATCCTCCCCGCTGCCTTTTTTTAATGTGCGGAGGGCTGCTTTATAATAGGGATTCACACTTTTATCCGCAAGCCCCAATAGCGTAATCCTATCCCCATCTCGTTCTATAACAGACTTCCCATTGTCCAGTATCTTCACACCTGCCTCCTGCAGACGTTCCGCAAGCTCCGAAAAATATCCCCCTTGATGTTCGTGATTGCCGGAAACATAGTATACCGGTGCAATGTCTACAATGGCATCCACAAAATCCATTGCCGCATCTAAATTTGTCCGATTTCGGTCTATTAAATCTCCTGTGATGACAATCATATCCGGAGCAGTACATTCTGTTTTATAAATTAAATGTCGTTGTTTTTTACCGAATTTTTTATTTTGCAAATCAGAAATGTGCAAAATCTTATATCCATGAAAGGCACGAGGGACATTGCCCTTATAAATCTGCTGCGTCACCATAAGACCATTATTCTGCCAATACAAAAATGCTCCTGTTGCCGCTGCTGCACAAGCCAATCCTTTCCAAAACCGTTTCATACCATCACCTTTTTCTATTGTCATACCATTTTTATGAAAATGTTTTTCTGTTGTAAAATTTTATAAACCTGCCTGAAACATTTTATTTTTCTCTGTAATTATGATATAATGTGTTTCAAATTCCAAACACCCTCTTTTCCCTTTCGCAAAAGAGCAATCACAAAAACAGAAAGGATACTATATATGGCAGAAAAAAATACATCAAAAAAAGCATCGTCCTCCGGTTCTGCCGGACAATCTCAAACAAAAAGCAAAAAATTATCTGTTACTTTGGATATAGAAACCCATACATTACTGCAAGACTATTTAAAGGAATATGGATACAGCAAAGATGAATTCGTAAAAAAAGCCATAACAGAAAAAATCAGCCGTGATAAAATCAGCAGCATGATTGATAATATGATGCAGTTCTAATCATCGTACCCCTTCCAGAGCTTCATCCATAGACCGACCTGCTTCTTTTACCTGAAATAAGGCGTGTTCCCACACGCCTTATTCTGATTCAAACCCATCAACAGCACGATATAGATGTATTATGTTCTTTGATTTTTCTGATTGATAAAACAAATTTTATGTATCAGAATCTTTTTCTGGTCAAGAAATCAGGAATCTTGATTTCAGATTCAATATCATCCAAAAATCTTCTGGCAGCACGCTTTTCTTCTGGGGGTACTTCTTCCGCCGCTGCTGTGGAGGGAGCAGACTCAGCAGGTGCTTCTTCCTGTGCTTCTTCCTGTTTAGCACGCTGCACCGCTGTACGTCTTGGAATTTCCACTTTCGGAATATCCGTTTCCAATCCTGTTGCAATAACAGTAATCACCACTTCATCATGCAAATCTTCATTGGTAGATGTACCAAAGAAAATTTCCGCTTCCGGATCGATTGCTTCTCGAATCAGGTTCGCTGCTTCTTCTGTTTCCATCAAGCCCAATTCCGCATCGCCGCTGACATTGATAAGGACGCTTCTTGCACCTTCGATGGTTGTTTCCAAAAGCGGACTCTGGATTGCCATTTTTGCAGCCACTTCGGCTTTGTTTTCGCCGCTTGCCTGACCAATCCCCATGTGTGCAATGCCTTTATCTGTCATAACTGTACGCACATCGGCAAAGTCCAGGTTAATCATACCGGGCTTGGAAATCAGGTCTGCAATCCCCTGTACGCCCTGCTTCAAAACTTCATCAGCCTTTTTAAAGGCTTCTGTCAGTGTTGTTTTCTTATCAATTACACTCAGCAGTCTTTGGTTTGGAATGATAACCAGTGTATCTACACTTTTTTTCAACTCTGCAATACCCTTTTCCGCATTGCTCATTCTTTTCTTTCCTTCAAAACTAAAAGGCTTTGTTACAACGCCTACTGTCAAAATACCCAATTCTTTGGAAATTGCTGCAATTCTGGGTGCTGCTCCAGTTCCAGTGCCACCGCCCATACCAGCTGTGATAAAGACCATATCCGCACCATTTAATGCCTGTGCAATTTCATCCTGTGTCTCATCTACAGATTTTTCACCAATACAGGGATCTCCACCTGCTCCAAGACCTTTTGTCAGCTTTTCGCCAATCTGAATTTTTGTGCCAGATTTTGCCTTTGCCAAAGCCTGTCCGTCTGTATTGATAGAAATAAATTCCACGCCATCTAAGCCATCATCAATCATACGATCCACAGCATTGTTTCCGCCGCCGCCTACACCGATTACTTTTATCTGTGCCAAATTGCTCATGGGAGTATCGAATTCGAGCAAAAAAATCCCCTCCTACTAAAAATCCATAATATCTCATATTATACATGAAAAAAACGGGAATTGCCATAGTGAAACGCAATTATTCAGAATTTTTTTCTTATTCTGCATACTTTATTCTGCTATTTTTTCCTATTTACTATATCATATCCTTTTTTCCCTCTTTATTCAACACCCTTCTGCCTGTTTCCAAAAAAATCCTTTTTTTCTTAATATATTTTTAAATATACATTTTCCTCTCTGCCTAGAGCATATTTGAAAACAGGTTTTCATACTGAAAATAAGTTTCTTATGTTAAATATTGAAATATGATTCTCTTGCTGGGGTCACGCAAATCTATACTGCCACGGTCATCCTTAGACCGTACCTTGGCAAATTCCGCAATGGTTCTTATCTTTTGGTCCATATTTTCCATAGTACCCAGTGCCACTTGGATATTTCCCACCTTTGCCTGCATATTTTGGGCATCAGAAACATCTAGCTCCACTTCTATTTTTTCAAAGTCATATTTTTCCACCATTTGAGAAACCTGCAGCATAATCCGTAGGGCTTCCGGATTTTCCACCTGTATAATACCACCCTTATGAAATTCCGTAAAACGCAGTCCCTTTACCAAAGGAAGCCCCGGCTCATAGGTATCTGCAATATCCAATACCCGTCCTTCTTCATCTATGTAAAGGTAAGAGCCCATATAAGGCACATATGCCCTTACCTTCCGTTCTTTTAGAGAAATTACCATGGTACTTGGCAGCTGCATTTTTAATTTTGCATTTTCGATATAAGGGTTTTCCTCTAATTGCCTTTCTGCCTTTCCTCTTTGGAACAAAATCATATTATCTCCTTTAGAAAGCCCAATTTTCTCTGTAACCTCTGTTGCTGTAAACTGTTCGGAGCTTTCCAGCTTGATTTCTTTCACAGTAAATATGGGAGAAAACAGAAATGCTGTCCCTGCAAAAAGAATCAAAATCGCTGCCACAACATACTTTTGAGGTATTTGCTTTTTTCTTTTGGGATGGTAATATTCCAGTTCCTCTGATAAATCTATATTACCCATATGGTTTTTTTCCTTCTTCTGTTTCTTCATACCCACCATCCTTCAAGAAATCAGACGCACCTTGCTTCCCAATACAGTCAGGGCATCCTCTATTTTTTCATAGCCACGCTCCATATATTCCGCTCCATGGACAGTACTTTCTCCCTCTGCTGCCAAGGCTGCCAAAAGAAGTGCAGCGGTTCCACGCAAATCTTTTCCAAAGACCTCTGTGCCATACAGCTTTCTCACACCAAAAACCGCTGCATTTTGCCCCTGCATCCGAATATCTGCCCCCATTTTGCGTAAGGCATCCACATGACGGAAACGTGCCTCAAACACTGTTTCACTAATCATACAAGTTCCTTTTCCCAATGTCAATAGACTCATCATAAGGGGCTGCATATCTGTAGGAAATGCAGGATACGGCCCTGTCCGCAAGGAAAAATCTGACAAAAGCCGCTTGGGTGCCTGCAAAAAAATGCCTTCCTCCTCTGTGCGTAGTCCACATCCCATGATTTTCAAAATATCCAAGGTGCTTTCCATATACTGCTTTTCAGCACCATACAGATATAGTTCTCCCCCTGTAATGGCGGAAGCACACAAAAATGTTCCTGCCTCTATGCGGTCAAAGGGAATGGCAAAATATGCCCCATGAAGCTTTCTCACACCTTCTATCATAATGGTGGGAGAACCTTCTCCATAAATTTCCGCACCGCAGGCACGAAGAAATCTGGAAAGCCATATAATTTCCGGCTCTCTTGCGGCATTGTGTATAACGGTTGTTCCCTCTGCTTTGACAGCAAGAAGCAGAATGTTCTCTGTCGCACCCACGCTTGGAAACTCCAAATAAATATCATATCCCAACAACTTCGGTGATTGACAGGAGAAAATCCCTTTTTCTTCCCTAATCTCCACACCCATTTTTTCAAATGCCCGCAAATGCAGGTCGATGGGACGTTTGCCAATGACACATCCACCGGGATGCCCCAGTTTTGCTTCCTTTTTCCTGCCGAGAAGTGCTCCCAAATATAGAATAGAAGAACGCATACAAGATACCTGTTTTTCTGCAATTTCACAGGAAACAATGTTTTTGCTGTCTATGGTGACTGTGTTTCCCTCTAATATCACCTTACACCCCAGATTTTGCAGTATCTCCAAGGATGCAAAAAAATCAGAAATCAGGGGGCAGTTTTCCAAAACCACTTCATCTGCCGCCAGTAATGTTGCTGCCAAAATAGGCAGTACAGCATTCTTACTGCCGTGTACCGTATATGCTCCACCAATTTTCCTGCCACCCTCTACGATGTAATATCCCATAGCCGTCCTCCTAAAAAATAAGTATATCTTATACTATAGCAAGACAACTTTCTTGGTGCTTTTCCCTCCTTTTATTTACAAAAAAACAGAAAAAAGCTATAATAATATAATAAAAAAAAGCTGCATTGTACAGCAAAGTACAAATATAAGGAGAAAAACAACATGGGAAATATTTTAGATATTAAAGGTTTAAAAGTGGGCCATGCACAAAATGAAGCTGCGAAAACAGGTGTCACAGTTGTAATGGCACCAGATGGTGCTGTTTGCGGTGTTGATGTGCGAGGTGCCGCCCCCGGTACCAGAGAAACCGATTTGTTAAATCCCTTAAATGCCATGGAAAAAGTACAGGCTGTTGTTTTGTCCGGTGGCTCTGCCTTCGGACTGGCATCCGCTGACGGTGTAATGGATTATCTGGAAAAGCATAACATAGGCTTTGATGTAGGCTGCACAAAAGTACCCATTGTGCCTGCTGCTGTTTTGTTTGATTTAGAAAATGGGGATGCCTTTGTACGCCCAGATAAACAAATGGGATGGGATGCCTGTGAAAACGCACATAGTCAGTGGCTTTCGGAGGGAGATGTCGGTGCAGGATGCGGTGCAACAGTCGGAAAACTCAAGGGGATGGAATATTGCTGCAACAGCGGTATTGGTTCTTGGGCAGAAACCACCGAAAACGGCATTACTGTCGGTGCATTGATTGCTGTCAATGCCTTTGGTGATGTATGGGAAAACGGAAAAATCATTGCAGGCACCAAAAATTCCCATGGCTCCTTTATAGATACAGAAAAAGGACTTTTGGAAATGGCATCCTCCCTTTCCTTTGCAGGAAAAAACACAACCATCGGTGTCATTGCAACCAATGTAAAACTAACAAAAGCCCAAGCTGCAAAGGTAGCCGGTATGGCACATGACGGGCTTGCAAGATGTATCCATCCTATCCATACAACACTGGACGGAGATACGCTATTTTGCCTTTCTACAGAAGAAATCCAACTGCCCGCTGCTCCTGTGGATGTCGTTGGTACAATGGCAGCAAGGGTTACAGAGCAAGCTGTTCTGCGTGCTGTAAAGCAATGTGCCAAGTCTTAAATTTCTTATTCTTTGCCCCCTTTTTTGGGGGCATTTTTATATTCTTTCTGACTCTATTTTACACCCTTTTCCCTTCCGATTCCTCCTATTTTATTTCCATTTTCTTTCATTTTTCGATATCCTGTGAATCCTGTTTCTACATTATAATATATAAAAATATGAACAGCTTTAAAAAAGCCACACAAAAAAGCCTCGGCTTTACGAAAACAAAGCTGAGGCTTCTCTATTTTGCTATAAATATTTTTCAAGCAGTCTGTCTATTTCATAACAGCTCCTGTATTGGCAGAAGAAACCAGCTTTGCATATCTTGCAAGCCATCCTGTTGTAACTTTCGGTGCTGGTGCTGTATAAGCTGCTTTTCTCACAGCAAATTCTTCTTCGCTTACTTTTGCATTGATTTTATGATTTGGAATATCAATTTCGATAATATCTCCTTCTTTCAACAAGGCAATGGCACCGCCGGATGCCGCTTCAGGACTTACATGACCAATAGATGCCCCACGGCTTGCTCCACTAAATCTGCCATCTGTAATAAGGGCAACGGATTTATCCAGCTTCATGCCTGCCAATGCACTGGTTGGATTCAACATTTCTCGCATACCAGGCCCTCCTTTTGGCCCTTCGTAGCGAATGACAACCACGTCTCCCTCTTGAATCTCCCCTGCATAAATAGACGCAATGGCTTCCTCCTCGCTGTCAAATACACGGGCAGGGCCTGCATGACATAGCATTTCCGGGGCAACGGCACTTCTTTTTACCACACAACCCTCTGTGGCAATATTCCCCCACAGAACTGCAATACCGCCATTCTCGCTATATGGATTCTCCACAGGACGAATAATTTCATAATCCTTTACCGTTGCAAAAGCAATATTTTTTTTCAGTGTCTTTCCCGTTGCAGTCATGACATCCAAATCCAACAAACCCTTTTTCGCTAGTTCTGCCTGTACTGCGGAAATACCGCCGGCCCTATTCAAATCAGAAATATGGGTTTGCCCTGCCGGTGCCAAATGGCATAAATTCGGCACTTTATTGGAAAACTCATTAAAAATATCCAAGTCCAAATCCACACCTGCTTCATGAGCAATGGCTAATAGATGCAATACGCTGTTGGAGGAGCATCCCAAAGCCATGTCACAAGCAACTGCATTATAAATACTTCTGGTATTGATAATATCCCTTGCTTTAATATCTTTTTCCACCAGTTCCATAATTGCCATACCTGTATATTTTGCAAGAAGCATACGTCCATTGGAAACAGCAGGAATTGTCCCATTTCCAGGAAGTGCAATGCCAATGGCTTCACAAAGACAGTTCATGCTGTTTGCTGTATACATTCCTGCACAGGAACCACAGCCGGGACAAGCACCTGTTTCAAATTCATACAGCTTTGCATCATCAATGAGATTTGCCTTTCTTGCACCCACCGCTTCAAACATGGTAGACAGACTGATTTCCTTCTCATCAACCAAGCCGGGCATCATCGCACCACCGGAGCATACCACTGCCGGAATATTCATACGCACTGCTGCCATAACCATTCCAGGTACAATTTTATCACAGTTGGGAACCAGTACCAAACCGTCAAAAGCGTGTGCCATAGCCATGGTTTCCACGCTGTCTGCAATCAGCTCACGACTGGCAAGACTGTATTTCATGCCGTTATGCCCCATGGCAATCCCATCGCACACTCCAATGGCGGGAACCATAATGGGCGTACCGCCTGCCATACGCACCCCCGCCTTTACGGCTTCTGTCACCTTGTCCAGATTAAAATGCCCCGGTACAATTTCGCTATGGGCAGAAACCACACCAATCAAAGGTCTGTCCAGTTCTTCTTTTGTATATCCCATTGCATAAAACAGGCTTCTTGCCGGTGCTTTTTCCACCCCTTGTGTCACCTGTACACTTCTTCTTTTATTCATCGGTATTCCTCCAATCCAGAAATCTTGATAGCAAAACAGCGAGCCTTCCAGAAAGGCCCGCTGTTAGAATTTTTTTATTTTTGCAGCCAGCTCATCATTTCTCTCAATTCTTTACCAACCTGACACAGCTCATGGCTTGCCGCTTTTTTGCGGGATGTCAAAAATTTTGCTTTTCCGCCGGCATTCATTTCCTGTACGAATGTACTTGCAAAAGTACCATCTTGAATTTCCGCCAGCACCTGTTTCATAGCTTCTCTCGCTTCTTTGCCAATGATTCGTTTTCCTGCCACATAGTCACCGTATTCTGCTGTATTGGAAATGGAATAACGCATCTTTTCAAATCCACCTTCATAGATTAAGTCAACAATCAGCTTCATTTCATTGATACATTCAAAATACGCCATTTCTGGTGCATAGCCTGCTTCTACCAATGTTTCAAAGCCTGCTGTCATCAGCTCGCAGACACCTCCGCAAAGAACTGCCTGTTCCCCAAAGAGGTCTGTTTCTGTTTCTTCTTCAAATGTCGTTTCCAAGATACCTGCTCTGCCGGCACCGATAGCACTTGCATATGCCAGTGCAAATTCTTTTGCCTGACCGGATTTATCCTGTTCCACTGCTACCAAGCATGGCACGCCGCTGCCCTGTGCATACAGACTTCTTACAATATGACCGGGACCCTTGGGAGCTACCATGGAAACATCAATATCATCTGCCGGCTGGATTTGACCATAGTGGATATTAAAGCCATGGGCAAACATCAGTGTATCACCCTTTTTCATATGCTTTGCCACCTGATTTTTATATACCATGGGTGCCAGTTCATCAGGCACCAGCATCATAACCACATTCCCTGCTTCTGCTGCTTCTTCAATATCCATAACCTTTAAGCCTGCCGCTTCTGCCTTTGCAGTATGGGCAGAATTTGGTCTTAACCCAACTACAACGTCTACGCCACTTTCTTTTAAGTTCATGGCATGGGCATGACCTTGGCTGCCAAAGCCGATTATGGCTACTGTTTTTCCCTGAAATAAGTCCATATTGCAATCTTTATCATAATATTTATTGATCATGTCATTCTCTCCTTTTCTCCATAAAAATATTTCAAAATATGTTGTCATTGTTTTATATTCAAATCCCTGTTACACCTTTTGTTTCTTCTATTTCCCGTGCAATACCAGTTACGCCGGTTCTCGAAACCTCTATGATGTGGTATTCTTTTAGCATCCCCATACATCCATCAATCTTATGAGGAGAGCCTGTCAATTCAATAATCATGCTATCCTGATTCAATCCAATAACCTTGCCACGATAAATTTCTGTCATTTCGTGCAGTTCTGTCCGCTCCTGCTTATTGGCTTTTACCTTGATAAGAAGCAGCTCCCGATATACACTTTGGATTCCATCCAAAACATAAACCTCTTTGACTGGCTCCAATTTCTCCATCTGGGCGATAATTTGATATAGTACATTTTCATCATTCCCATTTACCACAAGCGTGATTTTTGTAATGCCGGAAATATTTGTTTCCGATGCGGTAATGGTGCTGATATTAAAGCTTCTGCGTCCAACCAAACTGGAAATACGTGCAAGCACATTGGGCTGGTTTTCCACCATCACACAAATCACTGTATGATTGACTTCTCTTTTCATGCGAATATCCTTCATGTTCCTGCACCTCCTTATTCCAAAATCATATCTTTTACTGTGCCGCCATTGGGAATCATCGGAAGCACCTTAATTTCTTTTGAAATGTCACAGGCAATCCAGACAGGTCCCTTTTCCTGCAGTGCTGCTCGAAAAGCTTCACGGAATCCTTCTTCGCTGTCTACATGGAATCCTGTTCCACCAAATCCTTCGATTACTTTTACGAAATCCGTTTTTCTCTCCGGTGTTGTGGAAGAATACCGCTTTCCATAAAACGCTGTCTGCCACTGATATACCATACCCAAAACTTTATTGTCAAAAATAATGGTAATAATAGGCATATTCTGGCTCACTGCTGTGCAGGCTTCATTTAAATTCATATGGAAAGAAGCATCACCTGTAAAATGGATAACTCTCTTATGCGGAAAAGCCGCCTGTGCACCAATGGCTGCACCATAACCATAGCCCATGGTTCCCAAGCCACCACTTGTTAAAAAATGCTTTGGTATTTGATGTTTTACATACTGGGCTGCCCACATTTGATGCTGTCCCACATCTGTCACATAAATAGTTTCTTTATCTGTAAGGTCACAAACATCCCAAATCAAAGTGCTGGGATGCAGCACTTTGGTTGGACAAACAACCTTTTTTTGCTGCTCACGCCATGATGCAATTTTTTCACGCCATTGCAGATGCTGTTTTCTCTCTACCAAAGGAAGCAGTCTTTCCAGAAAATCCTTTACATCCCCTACAATAAACTGGTCTACAGGTACATTTTTATTGATTTCGCAAGGATCAATATCAACCTGAATTTTCACTGCACTCGGAGAAAATTTCTCTATGTTTAAAGCCACTCTGTCGCTAAATCTTGTTCCTAAAGCCAAAACCAAATCCGCATGATATAATGCTTCATTGGCGGTTACACTGCCATGCATACCAATCATACCAAGGCTTCTTTCGTCATCATATGGTATGGCACCCGCTGCCATCATGGTATATGCTGTGGGAATATCCGCAGCTTCCATAAGTCCTTGCAGTGCTTTTTCCCCTTCTGTACTTACCACGCCGCCGCCGCAATAAATAACAGGACAGCTTGCCGCATTGATAGCTTTTGCTACCTCTTGTAAATCTTTTTCTGTTGCCTTTGGTAATTCCTTTATCGGAAGAGGTTTTTCTGGCACATATTCTGTAATGGCTGCTGTCACGTCTTTCGTTACATCAACCAGCACAGGGCCTTTTCTTCCACTCTGGGCAATGCGAAAAGCCTGTCGTAAGGTATCTGCTAAATCATCCACACAATTTACAAAGAAATTGTGCTTGGTAATTGGCATGGTAATACCCGTTATATAAATTTCCTGAAAGGAATCTCTCCCAATCATACTATTTGCTACATTGGATGTAATCGCTACCATTGGAACACTGTCCATATAGGCAGTTGCAATACCCGTTACCAAGTTGGTTGCTCCAGGTCCGCTTGTGGCAAAAACGACACCGGTTTTGCCCGTTGCTCTTGCATAGCCGTCTGCTGCGTGTGATGCACCTTGTTCATGTGCCGTCATAATGTGATTGACACGTCCTTTATATTCGTATAATGCATCGTACACATTGAGTGCAGCACCACCTGGATATCCAAAGACCATATCTACGTCATGTTCCAATAGAACTTCCAGAATCAGCTGTGCCCCTGTTCTTTTCATATGCCATTCCTCCCTCCGAATTTTTTCTCTTTTTATGTATGGCTGTTATAAAATGAGTTGTACTTATTATACTCGCGTCAAGCCATTTTGCAAAACCGAAAATCATCAAGCAAATTGGAAAAGATATGTATAAATATAAATACAATCTATTTGTGAAAAAAACAACATCTGGCATTTTTTACAAAAATTGTACTAATATCTGCACAATTTTCTTTTGTTCTTTGATAAGTTTCTTTTTCATTGAAAATCACATTTTATTTGTCTGACAATACCTACGTCTTGTGTGATAAATTTCATTACAATAAAAAAAAGACATATCAGAAAAGTCCCCTTTCTTCTAAATTTCATCATACTTTTGCTTTAAATATGATAAAATCCATGAAAAATACGGTACAAATACCTTTCCGATACGCTCTGCTATTTTTCGTCATACTTCGGATAATTCCGATTCTTTATTCCTTCTTTTAAAATAAACTGTTCAAAAATGAAATATCTATGCCGCCTTTTTTATATGCTCCTTTTATCCTATTGCAGCATACGGCAGCAATTACTCTCAAAATGTTTATATTTTATTATATGATGAATTTTATAAATACTTCCCCTCTGTTTTTTTGTATGTTGTAATATTGTACATAAAAGATGAATTTTGAAAACAAGAGGCAAGCTATATATCCATCCCAAAAGGCTGCAAATCTATAGCTGTATAGAATGAGTATCCTTCTATAATGTCTGCTATTATCCTGCTATTATAAGGAAACAACTCCAATAGATTTTTCATCTTATTTGATAGTGTGTAAAACGGCATCAAAAATAAACCCTATATAATAGGTAGAAACTCCTACAAAATTTCATAAACTTATAGGAAACTCATTGCCTAAACTGCTTGGACAAAACAAAATCTATCGACCGGCTGGAGTAATGAAAATTCTGATTGTTTCTATAGCTTTTCCAGAAGCCGTCAAATCGAGAACAATATATCCATTCATCAACAGGCATCAACAAGAAAATATATTGCAAGGTCTATCTGAAACTCCCCTGCACCCAAAAACAACAATGCTACAGACTGCTCGCTCCCCGTGGTTCTTTGCCCCAAGCCCAAAAGCATGAAAAAAGGCTTTTCTGAAACCTGATGAGTAATAATCCCCGAAAGTATTAGAAAATCAGACTTTTTCACAGAGCTTTGCTTTATTCTTATCCTGAAAGAGTTGTTCAAAAAGAGCTTTTTGAAATATATCGGACAACAAAAGCCGTAAAAATAACTTCTCTGACAGTCTGAACAAATATATTTTATTGAAATCTATATAAAACAATTTAAAATATGATTATAAAAAAAATATGATTATAAAAGTACCATCCTATAGAAAAGATGTATTGCCTATCAGGCATGGAATCTGTCCTTTTTGTAGACAAGTGCAGTCCTTCCTCGCAAAAGAACACCCATTTCTAGCACAGATTTACAACAGCTTGTGTTTTTCTTATCACGAAGAATCCCAATAGTCGGAAAAAAGGAGATTTTCTTCTGCTTAATTTTTTCCAAAAGCAAACCAAGACAACACACAGAAATTGCCGCCAAAAGAAATGCTTGCTCCATTGATACTGATATGTGAAGTATGTTTATTACCTCCGCCATAACAAATACCGTCATAAGCACATAGCTTGCCGCATAGCTTGCATATCTTTTTCTGTATTCCTGCATTGTTTCCCCTCCCATTCCATGATTCTTGTTGGGGTATATTGGAAAATCCCATTGATTCTCTTGTTTATATGCCTGCACCAGGAAGTTTTCAGGTACGCCCTAGTCTAATGAAATTTATACCCTCATTATAAACTGGCTCTTGTTTTTTGGGAAGATAAACTTTATAATACCCTTATCAGATTTTCTTATAAACTAGGGAGGTGTACTTATGGATCGTATAAAAATCACAATGCTTTTGACTACAATACAGATGGGCAGCTTCAATAAGGCTGCCGAAAAGCTGCATTGTACACAATCCGCCATAACCCAAGCCATGAATAGCTTGGAAAAAGAATTGGGTGTGAAAATCTTAAAAAGAAGTCATAACGGAATTTCCCTGACACCGGAAGGCGAACAGCTGCTTCCGACATTGACAGCCACTCAGGATGCACTCAATGCACTGGCATCCGAGGCAAAACGTATTACCAGCGGAATAGACAAACCCCTTCGCATTGGGACATTTTCCAGCATTTCCACTTCCTGGCTGCCCATTGTTCTGAAAAAATTCAAGGAGGAATACGGCTTCTCCAATTTCAATATCCGTGTAGGGACAAACCGTGTAACGCAGTGGCTTTTAAACGGCGAAATTGACATTGCCCTTATTGATGATTTGCGAAACACGCCTTTTCGGTTCTATCCTTTGCTGGAAGATCCCTATTATGCTGTCACATCAGAGCATTTTATGGATGAAAAAATCACGCAAATTTCGGCTGAAGAACTGATAACCTATCCCTTTATCATAACCAATCAAAGTGCATTGGATATGCTTTTTCCAAAAATGCCGGCGGAATGTATCACCGTTTATGCTGACAGCGAAAAAACAGCATTGACTATGGTGGAAAAAGGCTTGGGTGTCACTGCCCTTCCCGCATTATGTTTGAAAAATATCTCTAACCATGTAAAACTAATTCCCATCATGCCCAAAATGGCACGGACTTTGGGCATTGCCCTGCCAAACGCTCCTACAAAAATCGCACAGGAGTTTTCAAAATTCCTTCGTCAACACATAAAATAATATCAAGCAAATAGATGACATGATGATACATAAACAGAAAAAAGGTATCTTGTATTTCTTATTCCAAGAAACCAAAATAGCTTTTCTTTTTTTGCCGCACTCCATTTTACCTCTGCAAATCTAAGACAGTCCCATATCAACCCATATTTTTATGAAAATGAAGTATTTTCACAATTCACTAAATTGAGAATCCCAAAATTATGTAAATTCGACAAAATAATTCTTATTCTCTAAAAAATAGTGACAACAATTTCATTTTTCGCCAGCGACTTATTTATAGAAAGTTTAAAAAAAGCATGAAAATACATTATTTTGTATTGACACCTATTTTCGTGTATGGTAACATCATCCATAACTCAAGGATAGTTATACATACAAATTTCAAATTGTGTAGTTATATGACTAAATATAGATTATTTATTTTTGAATATGCTATATATTTTGTATAATTTTTCCATCTATTCTATGTATTTTTATATAAAATACGCATATTCTATTGTACAAGCTATCCAGTCTATATTTGAATATATATTCATAATTAGTTATATAATATTCATTACCCGCCTATACATTCTTGTGTGTATAACCGTTATTTTTTATGCGCATAATTATTAAATCTTTTAGTTTTTTAGAATCTTTCAAAATTTATGAAAAAGGAGCGATGCTACATGAGTGCTGAATTATTAAAATTAGCAAATAGCCCTATTCTGTGGGTATTATGTTCTGTTGTTGTTGTTGTTGCCATTGTGCAGGCAGTATTTTTTACCAAAATTTCCAATCGTGCTGCTACAGTTATCAAAATGGATAAAAACGACTGTAAAAAAGCCTTTAAAGTTGGTTTGGTTACAGCAATCGGGCCAAGCGTTGGCGTATTTATCGTTATGGTTGGCATGATGTCTGTTATTGGCGGGCCTTTAAGCTGGCAAAGACTTTCCGTTATCGGTTCTGCACCCTTGGAACTGAGCAACGCACAGGTAGGTGCCGAAGTTGCAGGGCAGGTGTTTGGCGGTGCTGATTATAATACAAAGGGCTTGATGCTTTCCTTCCTGACATTGGCATTGGGTACACAGGGCTGGCTGTGGTTTGTTATTCTGTTTGGTCACAAGCTGGAAAAAGTAAGAACAAAAATCGGCGGCTCCGACCGTAATTGGTTGGTATTTCTGAGTACCGCTGCCATGGTAGGTGTATTCAGCAAGTTGTGTATTGATAAAGTAACCTTGGGTGCAGGTCCTGCTGTGGCAGGTATTTCCGCAATCATCATTATGGTAGTGCTGAATAAATTTGTTGCACCCAAAGTACCTATTGTAAAAGAGTATGCCATTGGTATTGTTATGGTGCTTGCAATGATTGTTGCCAGTGTAGCAGTTTAAAAGGATTGGAGGAGAATGTTTATGAACGAAAATCAGATAAGCGATTTAGAATATGCAAAAATATGGGACAAGCCTATTATCCGTATCGGTGTCATCACCATGATTTTGGCATCCTTGACAGCTTTTTTACCTGTAATCTATATTTGTATCAAAACAGGTGAAGTCCCCACTGTTTCAGAATTCTTCAGTTGCTGGGGACGGTCTGCTTCCACATGGGGTGCACTTTATGTAGTAGAACCTTTGACCTACTATACGGTGGTTGGTCTTTCTGGTACCTATGTTGCATTTCTTACAGGAAATCTCGGCAATATGCGTATTCCTTGTGCCTATGCTGCCTTGGAGGCAACCAATACAGAGCCTGGTACAAGAAAAGGGGAAATTATCTCTACACTGGGAATTACAGGTTCTGCCATCACCAGTATTATCTTTACCACCATTGCAGCCCTGTTGGGAGTACAGATTATGGCACTTTTACCCGAACCTGTCATCGAAGCCTTCAATAACTATACAGTACCTGCTATTTTCGGTGGTGTTCTGGGACAATATGTATTGAAAGAGCCTGTTCTCTGTATTTTTGGCATTGCCCTTGCTTTATTATTTATCTATGTGCTGCCAATTCCTTCTTGGCTTGCAATGTTTGCTAACGTTATTTTGGCAGTTGTTTTTGCAAGAATTCTTTACACAAGAAAAAAAGCTGCTGAAAAAAATGTATAATAGCCATTATAACTTTTCTGTTTATATCTAAAGTAAATAGAAATTATGCATAAAATATACTATATTCCAAACAATAAAGGCATTCGGAAAATACTTTAAATACAGTAGAAAAGAGGAGAACTCAAATGGAATCAATTAAAAAACAATGTGAAGATGTACAAGAATATATTATCGAAGTAAGAAGACAACTGCACCAAATTCCTGAAATCGGAATTGATATTCCCAAAACACAGGCATTTATCTGCAACGAATTGGAAAAAATGGGAATTCCCTATGAAAAAAATACCGCTACCAAAGATGGTGTGGCAGACTGTGGTATTATCGCCCTTATTGAAGGCAAAAACACAGATAAGGTTCTGGCATTGCGTGCAGATATGGATGCACTGCCTGTAAAAGAAATGAATGATGTATCTTATTGCTCTGTCCACGATGGTTGTATGCACGCCTGTGGACACGATGCCCATATGTCTATGCTGTTGGGTGCCGCAAAAGTTTTGCAGGCGAATAAAAACCTTCTGAACGGTTCTGTGAAACTATTATTCCAGTCCGGCGAAGAAATTGTAGCCGGCTCCAAACTTCTGATTGAAGGTGGTTGCTTGGAAAATCCCAAAGTAACGGCTTGCTATGGTACCCATGTATGGCCCGTTGATCCCGATGTCCATCCTACCGGTCAGGTTGTTGTAAAAAAAGATTGTATGATGGCATCTGGTGACCGATTTGTCATCCGCATCAAGGGCAAAGGCTGCCACGGCTCCATGCCTCACACAGGTATCGATCCCATTATAGCTGCCACACAGGTTATATCTGCACTCCAGTATATTTCAAGCCGTGAAGTAGATGGAAATGATTCTCACGTTCTTTCCATCTGCCAGATTCATAGCGGCTCCTGCTGGAATGTCATTCCCGATGATGCCTTTATCGAAGGTACTTTCCGCACAAAATCTGTAGAAACAAGAGCTTATTACACAAAGCGTATTGAAGAAATTACAAAAAACATCTGTGTTGCACTGCGTTGCGAATGTACTGTAGAATGGATGGATGGTGCACCACCTGTATTAAACGACCATGCTATGACAGACTTGGTTGTGCAGGCAGGTAAAAAAATCTTAGGCGAAGATGGCATTACGGAAAACTACGAAGGCTCTATGGCAACAGAGGACTTTGCAAATTATCAGGAAAAAGTACCCGGTGTATTTGTGTTCTTGAACATTGCCAATAAAGAAAAAAATACGAATGTTGCCCTTCATAATCCACGTTTCCAAGTAGACGAATCTGTTCTGTGGCGTGGTGCTGCATTGGCAGTACAAACTGCACTGGATTATTTATCCTAATCGAAACTTTCTATCTCAATATATCACATATCATTTACCTTAAAAATGGACTGTAAATGCTGCTTTTCACAGCATTTACAGTCCATTTCCCTTTTTTCCATCCTCTTTTTACAATAAAATTTTATGATAGAATCGGCTCTGTCACTGTACAAAAATATCAGGCTGTTTCCTCCGATGTGTGTTTCTCCTACACCTTCTGCCTTAATAACAAAGATTGTGTGTGCTTAGGGCTTATGATACCGTCTGCCCTTTGTGGATGCTCTTTATTTGCTATGATTTATTTTTACAATAGTTACCGTATCCTCTGCAATGGTAACGTCATAGCCCACAAAAGCACGGAACGCTTCTGCAGGTACAAACATCGTATTTGTTTTATCAATAAAAGGTGCCGCATCCAATTTCAAGGGAGCTGTCATACCCACAGCACCTTTGATTTTGGTACTGGAAACATAAGAATCCTTTCCTTCTGTGAAATTCATGGAACGTGTATCGCTTTCCATTTTTGTTGCACGTTTTTTTGCATCCCAGCTTATGGATAATCCCAATTTTGCAGCCGTTTCTCTCAGCGGCACAAAAGAAACACCATCCATAGTGGGCAGCTTCTCTTTTTCGTAGCTTACTTTGTTTTGGTAGCCTGCTTCCACAGAAGAATTTTCCACATCTTTTCCTGCAGGCAATATCACCATTTCTTTCATGCCTGCCCGTGCGGGATATGATTCTAATACCGTATCATACCAAGTAAAGAATCTGCTTCCGACTTGTATGTCGGATATTTGCAATATATCATTGGTATCATACTCTTTAATGACAATATCTGTATCTGCTTCTAATTTGATACTGCCCGCATCGGAAGTGATGACGATTGTACCATCCTGATTGATTACAAGCTCCTCAACCGTATGCAGCTTTGCACAGCTTGTATCTGCAGGAATATTGCTGACAACTGCTTCGGCAGTCAA
>SAMEA104404100__coassemble_554_pt1 | contig 39726 bp, 36 predicted proteins | sample SAMEA104404100__metabat2_low_PE_071 | metagenome-assembled genome bin SAMEA104404100 (sample SAMEA104404100) | Balaenoptera acutorostrata
GATGTGTTCAAGCCCATTTCTTCTCTCAGCGGCGGCGAAAAGGGACGTGTGGCTCTTGCAAAAATCATGCTTTCCAAGGCGAATCTTTTGATGCTGGACGAGCCTACCAACCATCTGGATATGTTTTCAAAGGAAATACTGGAAAATGCCATCCATCATTACGAAGGCACAGCCATTTATATTTCCCACGACCGTTATTTTATCAATAAAACCGCAGAAAAAATATTGGAGCTTTCCCCGGAAGGTGTTACCCTCTATATGGGAAATTATGACTATTATCAGCAGAAAAAAGCAGAGCAGGCAAGAAAAGAAGGAGAAGCACTTGCTGCCTCCTCTATGGCAGCCTCTGCCCATACTGCCCCTGCCCCTGTCAGTGATACAAAAAATGACTGGCTGAAGCAAAAGGAGCAGCAGGCGGCAGAACGAAAGCAGGCGGCAAAAGTTGCCCGTGTAGAAAAGGAAATCGAGGAGCTGGAAAACGCCATTGCCAAAGCCGATGCAGATATGGCAGAGGCGGCCACAGACTACGAAAAATCCCAAAGGATTTTTGAAGAAAAAACAAAATTAGAGGAAAAACTGGAGGTACTCTACGAAACATGGGAGGAAATCCAGTAAACAAAAAAAGCAGACTGCCTGATACAAAAGGGCAATCTGCTTTTTGTTTTCCATAAAATAAGAAAAGGTCTATGCCATACTCATCCCCAAAAGAAACAAGGGGAAAAGCCTTGCAAAGGGGCAAAAAAAAGCCCCAAGGTCTTATTCCTTATTTGCAAAATAGCGATTCAAATCGTCCAACAGCTTGTTGACATCCATGTCGTGTACCAAACTTGCTTCCTCCAGTGTTTCGCCGGCAGCAGAGGGGCAGCCAACGCAGTGCATACCGTTTTGCATCAATACCATACCCACCTGTCTGTCCATCATAAGCAGTTCACCGATTGTCATATCCTTTGTGATTTTCATCTTATTTCCTCCTTTTCCATACAGTTCTATACCAATATACCGATGTCCCAAAATATGGGACTGCTTTGTTTCCTCGCTATTATATCATTCCCTCGGAAAAAACAAAAGACTGTTGCACAACTTTTTTCAACTATGCCGCTGCCCTGTTTTCCCTCATCTTTCCATCCCAAGGAAGGAGGTATCTTCCAAATTCATGCCTTATGCCGCAAAAAACTGCTCATGCCATACAAGGAACATATAAATCGTCCAAATCTTGCGGCTGTTATCCTCTTTGCCGCTTTTGTGTGCATCCAGATATTTTACAATTTCCTCAGTTTGGAAGAATTCTTCTGCCGCAGGGGAGGTAAAGGCAGCCTTCACTCTTTCATAGCAAGCATCCTCTCTCAGCCAGATACGAATTGGCACAGGGAAACCCAGCTTTTTCTTTTCTGCCACCATATCAGGCAAGTAGCGGTGTGCCGCCTGTCGCATGGCAAATTTTGTATTCTCCTTTGTAATCTTGTACTCTGTGGGAATGGTTCTTGCCACATCAAAAACATCTCTGTCCAGAAAAGGCACCCGCACCTCCAGGGAATGTGCCATACTCATTTTATCCGCCTTCAAAAGAATATCCCCAATGAGCCAGAAATGAATATCAATATACTGCATCTTGGTCACATCGTCCTGATTTTTCACTTTATCATAAAAAGGCTTTGTCAAAGCGGTATGATGGTATTTGCCTGTAGGATTTTTGAGTATTTTTTCTCTTTCTTCTTCTTGGAACATAAAAGCATTGCCAATAAAACGCTCCTGCAGGTCTTTGCTGCCACGAATGAGGTAGTTTCTGCCCTTTATCTTTGGCATTGCCTTTGCCACAGCACCCAGTCCCTTCCGAATAGGGCGGGGCAGTCTTGTCAGTGGTAAAAGGGCGTGCGGCTCTCTGTAGATATTATATCCACCGAAAAATTCGTCTGCCCCTTCGCCGGAAAGAGAAACCTTCACGTGCTTTGCCGCCGTCTGGCTCACAAAATACAAGGCAATGGCAGAAGGGTCTGCCAAAGGCTCGTCCATATGATACTGCACCTTGCCAATACTGTCCCAATATTCCTCTTTGGAAATGAGTTTGCTGTAATTATCAATTTTAATTTTTTCAGACAATGCCTTTGCATAATCAATTTCATTATACTTTGCATAGTCAAAGCCCACCGTAAAGGTTTTGTCCCCATGGAAGCTGGCAGCCACATAGGAGCTGTCCACACCGCTGGAAAGGAAGGAACCCACCTCTACATCGCTGCTTGTCTTATGCTTTTTGATGGACTCCTGCATAACGTTGTCAATATCATCTACAAATTGCTCCAACGTCTTGGTATGATTCGCTTCAAAAACAGGCTCCCAGTACCGTTTTATATCCAGCCTGCCATTGCGGAAAGTGAAGCAGTGGGCAGGCATCAGCTTAAATATGCCCTTGAAAAATGTTTCGGGCAACACACTGTACTGGAATGTAAGATAATTTTCCAATGCCTCTTTGTTTACCTCTTTTTTGAAATGGGGATATTCCAAAATGCTCTTGATTTCAGAGCCATATACCATCTGTCCCTCTACAATGGAATAATAAAAAGGCTTGATGCCAAAAAAATCCCTTGCACCAAAAAGTGTCTGTGTCTTTTTGTCCCAAATGACAAAGGCAAACATTCCCCGAAGCCTCGGAAGCAAATCCTCGCCGTATTCCTCATAGCCGTGCAAAAGCACTTCTGTATCCGCATCGGTTCGCATGGTATGCCCTTTGGCAAGCAGTTCCTCCCGCAGCTCTCGATAATTATAAATCTCTCCGTTAAAGGTAATAACCATATCCTCTGTTTCATTATAAATTGGCTGATGCCCACCATCCAAATCAATGATGCTCAAACGGCGAAAGCCCATAGATACGCCTTCATCCATATGCTTGCCGCCGCTGTCAGGGCCACGATGGATGATTCTGTTCATCATATTATCCAGTATTTCCTCAGACGTTGCCAAGTGTCCGGTAAATCCGCAAATGCCGCACATAGCGATAATGCCTCCTTTATTTCATAAGGGAATCTACTCCCAAAAAAATCCGTTTTTGTCCATATTTCCTGTTTTACTTTAGCATAAAATCCAAAAAAAGCAAAGAAACTTTTTTTGAAAGACCTTAGGGACTGTGCCTAAGGCTCTATGGGGGATTTCCTCCCCAAGCTCTATTCTCTTTTGCGGAAATATGCAGGACTATCCTTTATATTTTTATATTTCGCCTCTGCCAAAGAGCTTTGCCAAATAAGAAAGCCCCTTTGTATGGCTTTCCTCCCATTTTTCCCATGTAAAACGAAAACCCCAGTTTCCTTCGGCAATACCCGGGATATTCATACGATGACCGCTGTCAAGATTCAGCACATCCTGCAAGGGAACCACCGCAAGGTTGGCAGGGGAAGAAAAGGCAAGACGAATCATATCCCATGCCACATTCTCTCCGCTTACGTTCATATAGCGGCGGAAATGGTCTTTTTCCTCCTCAGACGCACTTTCGTACCAGCCTCTTGCGGTATCGTTGTCATGGGTTCCTGTGTATACCACTGTATTTTTGTCATAGGTATGGGGCAGATAGTTGTGGTTTGCGTCCTCTCCAAAGGCAAATTGGAGGACACGCATCCCGGGAAGTCCCGCTTCTTCCCGCAGTCTGCAAACCTCCTCTGTGATAATCCCCAAATCCTCTGCAATGAGGGACAGCCTTCCCAGCTTCTTTTGCAAGGTATGAAAAAGCCCAATGCCGGGGCCCTTCTGCCATGTTCCTTCCATTGCAGTCTTTGCACCAAAGCCAACAGACCAATAGCTTTCAAAGCCACGAAAATGGTCAATACGCAAAAGATTCACATCCAAAAGTGCCTTCCGAATCCGCCTGCACCACCAGTCAAAATCTGTTTTTTCCTGCATCCTCCAGTCATAAAGCGGGTTGCCCCAAAGCTGTCCCTCGGCAGAAAAATAGTCAGGCGGCACCCCTGCCACAGCAAGAGGAAAGCCTTTTGTGTCAAGCTGAAAAAGCTCCTGCTCCGCCCAAACATCGGCACTGTCATAGGCTACAAAAATAGGGGCATCTCCCATAATCTGAATCTGCTTTTTGTTGGCATAGGCTTTCACTGCCTGCCATTCCTTGGCAAACAAATATTGATAAAATTTTTCCTTTTCTGTTTCCTTTTGCAAAATCCTCTGCCACTTTTCCAAGGACTCCTTCTTGTGTTTGCGTAAATCTTCTTCCCATGTATTCCAGCAGGCAGAATCAAAATAGGCTGCCTGCTCCTTTGGTGTCAAAATATCTGTGGTCTGTTGCAAAAAAGCTTGTCTTGTTTCCCCGTCACCGCCTGCGGCACGTTCCCTTTTGAAATAGTCCTGCAAAGCTGTAAACAAGACATAGTCCGAAAGCCAGTCCTCATTTTTCTTGCAAAAATCAGCAAACTCCCGTTTTTCCGTAACAGATGCTTTTTCTTGAAAGGTATAGTATGCCTGCTCCAAAAGAGGCAGCTTATATGCTTTTACTTTTTCATACTCCACTCTGTCTGTAGAAAAATCGGGAATTTCGCCCAAATCCTCCTTCGTAAGCCATCCGCAGGCTATCAGCTCATCCGGACTGATAAGATAGATATTCCCTGCAAAGGCAGAGCTGCTTTGATAGGGGGAGTTACCGCTGCCCATAGGGCAAAGGGGCAATACCTGCCAAAGGGTTTGTCCTGCTTCTTCCAGCTTATCCAAAAAAATACGGGCATTTTCCCCCAAATCTCCAATGCCGTAGGGAGATGGCAGAGAGGTGGGATGAAGGAGAATACCGCTTTTTCTTTTTTCTGTATTCATATTTTGCTCCTTTCGGAAAGCCTGCCGGTATCTGCCTAAAAAAACAGACCGGACTGTCCATAAAATTATTTTTACAGCTTTTGTATCCTATTTGTCCTATTTATCTATTTATTTCAAAAAACTTTTTCATCCTCTCTTGGGGATAGGAACAAATCTCTGTAGAAGCCTTGAAAAAGGCTTTGGGTTTGGAGCAAAGCATCCTCCAAAAAATTCAATCTTTTCTTTTTCAAATTATTTTATCAATTTTTTCTTTTTCATACTATCCGCAGAACTGCCAAAAATTAAACATCCTTCCAAAAAAAAGTGCGAATTTTTCCCTTTTTGCCGCAAAGACTAAGAAAGCAAATATTTTTTCTTTTGTAAGGAGGTATCCATTGATTATGAAAAAAAATACAATGGCAGTATTGGCAGCGGTCATGGTCTTTTCTTTTGCAGGCTGCGGCAATGACAGTACCAACAATCTGGGCGGTGCCCCAAGGAGAAGCCCCGACGATGTATACGGTAGCAGCATCTATTGGGATGGCTACGGCATCAATACCGGCAGAAGCGGCTACTACACAGAGGATAGAAGTAGCTATGGCACCCCAAGAGCCGAGGATAAATCCTTTGGGCAGGAGGTAAAAAATGCCGTAGAGCATAATCCCGTCACCGATGCAGTACGAGATGCAGTAGAGGGCGATACAGCAAGAAATGCAGTATAACCTTTTTCCAAAAAGGTGGTGAAGCAATGATGAAAAACCGAAGGGTATGGCTTGTGGGACTTTGTACAGGCTTTGCCAACGGACTCTTTGGCTCCGGGGGCGGCACCATTGCCGTCCCTGCCATGGAGCGAACTTTGGGGGTAGAGGAGCATCATGCCCATGCAACAGCAATCGCCGTCATACTGCCCCTTTCTCTCCTTTCCCTCATCATCTATTTGTGGAGGGGAAATATTGTGTGGCAGACAGCAATTTGGGCATCGGCAGGGGGACTCATTGGTGGCTTCTGCGGTGCAAAATGGCTGAAAAGAATCAGCGGCATCTGGCTGCATCGCATCTTTGGCAGCTTTATGCTGGTAGCCGCAGTCAGGCTCATGCTATGCTAGGCATTTTTCTGGCAGGCATTGCAGCGGGCATCCTCAGCGGCATGGGAATCGGCGGCGGTGCCATTCTCATTCCCGCTCTTTTGTTCCTCACAGATATGACGCAGCAACAGGTGCAAGGCATCAACCTTGTCTATTTCCTTCCCACAGCCATAACGGCTCTTTTTGTCCATGTCAAAGAAGGCACTGTGGAAGCAAAAACAGCCAAGCCCCTGATTTTCACAGGAATTTTCGGGGCAGCTGCAGGTGCATTCCTTGCCGTATCCTTGGAAGGCAGAATCCTAAAACGGATATTTGGGGGTTTTTTGTTTTTCATGGGTATTTTGGAAATCTGCAAAAAGAAAAAACAGTCCTCATAAAAACACTGGCTCCAAAGCATTTTCTTTGGAGTCAGTATATCAAAAAGCCTTGGGCTTCGGGACAAAGGGGAATATCGGTATGGAGGAAAGATAATCCCCGGCCTTTTCAGATACGCCCTATTTTCATTTATACCAATTTCTGCTATACTAAACAAAGAACACCCTTGAAAGCTGTTTTTTGGATTTTTTAGGAATAGCGGTATGTGCTGTGTGTTTTTTTAGAAAAACGTGCCATACTGTAAAAAAGGAATGAGGTGAGCAGATGGAATTTGCAGAAGAACTCTATGTCGGGGAAACGGTGGAAGCTCTTGGCACCATCGTATACAGTTTAAGACGTGAAATCCCCATATTCCGTCTGTACTGTATTGTCCTGTTTTGTGATAAAGACCGCATGGAAATCCTTTCCTCCAAAGAGCTGTTTACAAAAAAATATGAACATCGGCAAAAAATACTTGTGGGCGTTGCCATGGGCAGACAGGAGGCCATCTCTCTTTTTGCCTTTATGCTGGAGGATGCCCTGAAGGAAGGGAAAAACCCTGCCAGTCCTTCCTCCTGGTTTCCAAAAAAGTGCAAGGAGAGTGCATTCCCATGAAAAAAAGACTCCTTTGGCTCTGCGGCATTTTCGCCTCTTGGGCTTTGCTTCTTGCATTGCTTTTCACCTGCCTGCAATGGCGTGTCACTGGTACAGAATATTTCCGCAGGGAATACGAAAAATATCAAGTAACGCAGGCAGTACATATGGAGATGGATGACCTTCTTCTTGTCACAGAGCATATGATGGCATATCTTTTTGGCAGGGAGGAGTCCCTGCAGGTACATACTGTCATAGACGGGAAGGAAAATGTCCCTTTTTTCAATGAAAAAGAAATCCGTCATATGAAGGATGTAAAAAATCTATTCGATGGCGGCAGAGTCCTAAGACGGTTTTGTATTTTCATGGCAGCAGCCATGATTTTCCTGTGCCTTTGGCAAAAACAGGGCAGGCTTTTGCTTTCTGCCCTTCGGACAGGCATTGCAGTGGGACTTTTGGGCAGCGGTGCTTTGGTCGGACTTTTGCTGACCAATTTCACAAAGTATTTTATACAGTTTCATCTCATATTTTTTGATAACGATGACTGGCTTCTGGATTTTCGGACAGACCGCCTCATCAATATTGTGCCAGAGGGCTTTTTCTCCGATACCTCCTATTGGATTGGGGGCAGCTTCCTTGCCATCTCCCTATTGGTCTTTCTTGGCATCAATCTTTTCCTGAAACGGAAATCGTAAAGGAGTTTTGGAAAATGCTTGCAGTATTACTGTTTATTTTAAAATGGATTGGTATTTTGCTTCTTTCTGTGGCAATTTTATTTCTCCTGCTCCTTGGCATCATTTTGTTTTCTCCCATCCGCTACCATTTGCAAGGTACCTATGATGATACGGATATGAGGGGAGATTTTTCCATTCACTGGATTTTTGGTCTGATTGGCATAAAAGGAAAAAAAGAGCCGGCACAGAATATGGAAATACAAATACATCTCTTTGGCAAGGCTCTTGGGGAAAAAGAGAAAAAAGAAAAAAACAAAAAAACAAAAAAAAGAAAAAAAACTGTGCAAAAGGATATTCTCTACAGCAGGGAAAAATCCGCTCCCTCTCAGCAGAGAAAAATCCCAAAGGAAGATGTCCCAAAAGAGGATATGCCAAAGGAAGAACCGCTAAAGGAAAATGTCCCAAGAGAGGATATGCCAAAGGAAGAACCGCAGGAAACCAAAAAAGAGGAATTCCAGAAAAAAGGAATCCGCAAAGTGCGGCTTGCGGATATTGAAGAAGAACCGCCGAGGCAGAAAACCCCTTGGGACGGCATAGAGGACAGTGCTTTCTTTTTGGGAGAGGAAGAAAACCATACAGAAAAGGAAAAGAAAACAGAACCCTTCAGAAAGAAGAAAGCTGCCACAAACGAAAAATCTGCCAAGGTCAAAAAAATCTGGCAGCAATTTTCAAAAATAGAGCAAAAAAGAGAAATTGTAAAGGCAACATGGCATTTTCTGCGTCATGTTGCAAAGGGCATCCTCCCAAGGGATTTACGTCTGAAAGGCACCTTTGGCACAGGAAACCCTGTAACCACAGGCTATCTTTTGGCAGCAGCCGGCATACTCAAGGGAAAATTTGGGGACAATTTACAGATACAGGGAGATTTCGCAAAGCGTACCGCCCATGATGTAGCGGTGCAGGCAAAAGGAAAAATCGTCATAGGGTATCTGACCTTGATAGGGCTTCGATTCGCCCTTGCAAAACCCATACGCCCCTTATTTCGCATTATTTTGAAAAGGAGAGAAAATCATGGCAAAGGAATTTGATGCTTCATTGGATATATTATTTGAAAAGGTGGATGATTTGGTTTCCACAAAAACCGTTGTGGGGGATGCCATTGTTCTTGGGGATTTAACCATACTGCCCCTCATCGAGGTAGGGGTGGGCGTCGGTCTTGGCGGCAAGATAAATGGCAGCACCGGCGGCGGCATGGGGGCAAAAATCACCCCCTCTGCAGTGCTTGCCGTACAAAATGGCAATGTCCAGCTCATCAATATCAAAAATCAGGATGCTGTCAGCAAACTCATTGATATGGCACCCGGCGTTGTCAGCAAGCTGAATTTCGGTGCAGTATTCGGAAACAGAGGAAAAAAAGAGGAAAACGAAGAAACCATAAGGTTTGAAGAAGAAACCATTGTGGAGGAATAGGATGAGGAGGGGTATACCCATGCGTACACTCATATTATACTACGACAAGGATGTTTTAAAAAACATTGTAGCACCCTTAACCCTGCGTCCCGATAAGGTCATCTATCTCTATGACAGCGGTATGCAGGATACTACCACCTTCCGTGCCCTCACCACCTGCTTCAAGCCCCATATCCCCCATGTGATTCTGGAACGGTATCCCGTGGATATTCTGTCCATGGATAAAATCTACCAAAAAACCTGTCAGATAATTGACCGCAGTGAGGGGGAATGTTTTCTGGAACTGACAGGGGGCAGCGAATTGATGATTCTTGCAGGCTATAAGGCAGGCTGTGAAAAGGGGATTCATCTTGTGCATACAGACCTTGTGCATAATGAAATTACAGACCTGCTTACCAATAAACCTGTCGCAAAAACCCAAACCCTCTCTCTTTCGGATTTCATCAACGCAAGAGGTGCTTGCTTCATCGGAGAATCTCACAACCCCCCAAAATCGGAACAGTATGATGCTATCTGGAAAATGGCTCGGTATCTTTTCAGCCACCTCCTAGAGTGGAAAACCACCTGCAGCTATTTGCAAACCGTAGCGGCCAGATATTTGCCTTGGGAAGTATTCATGGAAAGCAAGGAACAGATATACATGAAAAACGGCAGAAAAGTACATCCAGACAAGGAAATTCTGAAAGAATTCCAGCGGCTTGGCTTCATCAAAAATCTTGTGATGGATAAAGAGCGTCTGCATTTTTCCTATGCCTCTCAGGATGATAGGCAGTATTGCACAAGCTATGGCGTTTGGCTTGAGCTATACGTTTATATTGCTGCCCAAAAGGCAGCCGTATTTGATGATGTAAAGCTTGGAACCATGATTGACTGGAATGCCTATGACGGCGTTGTGGTAGCAGGCAACGAGATTGATGTCATTCTGATGGATGACTCCATGCCTGTATTTATCTCCTGCAAGCTACGGGATGCAGACACTGCCGCACTGAACGAACTGCTTATTGCAAAAAAACGAGTTGGCGGCTGGTTCTCCAAAGGGGTTATGGTCACATTCAGCAAGGAAAAATCCCATGACAGCGGTACATATAAGCGGGCACAGGAATTGGGGCTTATGCTTTTGGATGCTTCGGATATTATGGCAGAGGATTTCAGTCAGCGTCTGGTAAAAGCCATACGGGAGCATGACCTTGTCAGCATGAAATGGAAGAAGGTTTGAAAAAAGCATGAAGAAAGGAACGTATCATGGCGAAAAAAAATAACCGCAATACCAAAAGCAAAATCATTGCGGCAGCATGGAAGCTCTTTTATGAACAGGGCTACGACGATACCACAGTGGAGGAGATTGTGGAGGAGTCCCAAACTTCAAAAGGTTCTTTTTACCATTATTTTAACGGAAAGGATGCCCTTCTTGGCTCTCTTTCGGAGCTTTTTGATGACAAGTACCAAGAACTCATCCCCCTGCTTTCCGGCTACGAAAACAGCTTTGACAAGCTGATGTTTCTAAACTCCGAAATGTTTCGCATGGTAGAAAACAGCGTTTCCTTAGACCTTCTGGCAAGGCTCTACTCCTCCCAGCTTATTACAAACGGAGAACGCCACCTTTTAGACCATAATCGTGTCTACTACAGACTCCTGCGGCAGATTGTCATAGAAGGACAAAAAAAAGGCGAATTGCAGGAGAATGCTTCTGCCAATGAAATTGTAAAGACCTATGCCCTTTGCGAGCGGGCGTTAATATATGACTGGTGCCTTTGCAACGGAGAGTATTCTCTCTGCCAGTATGCGGAAAAAATGATGCCCCGCTTTATGGGAATGTTCCGCAAGTCGTCATAAAAAAACAAAAAATACCACGAAAAATTCATGGTGTTTTTTGATAGGTTTTTTATAAATAAAACCCATAGAGCCAAACCGCAGCAATGGAAAGCAGTACAAACAATACCATGCCCACTTTCATATCCCTGCGGTCACGCCGTCTGGTACGCTTTGCCCAGTCAGGCTGTTCCAAATCCACTACATATCTGCCGCCCAGAAGTCCCACTCCCATAGTCAGCCGTAAATTTGTTTCTTTTTTTATCATATAGTACGTCCGTTTTGTCATGCGGAAGTAATAGGTCACACCGTTTTGTATGCCTTCCATGAAATACCCTCGATGCAACCCCCACTCCATGCCTTCCTCACGGGAAATGTAGCTGTTGCAGGCAAGAAGGATAATCCTTTCTTTTTTGCAGTAAATGCGGTCTATGGCAGTATACACCATTCTTGTATAAACTACATTCAGCAGAAGAAGGGGAAGCAGGAAAAGCCCCATGGAAAAAAGCTTCATGGCAGGACTGTTCCACCCCTGTACATTCGGCAAATACCCCTGTATCTGCATCTGTGTCAGGGAATAGAACATCATGAGAAAAACCAGAATATACAAAATGCCAAAAAAGAGATTTCTCTTTTTCCTGACTTTCACATTCCACAGCTTCACATCCGTAAGCCCTTTTCGACATATAAAAAACATGACAACGCAAATCAAAACCATCAAGCCGTTTATCTCCATACCCGGCTTATAATGAAGCGTCATGGCAAGTACGGGAGCAAGCCAACCTGTCAGCAAAGCCCACCCCCAGCGTCCTGTCACTGCTGCCAGAAAAAAGCACCAGTATATCGTGACGATGGTCAAAAAACCAAGCCATCCCATTTCCAAAAACTCCTTCCACAGCTACTACCCAAACAACGCCTGTTGTCAAAGGGCTTAGATACCACGGAATACGTCGGGACGGAAACGGCTTCTTTTACGGCTTTCTTCAATCTGTGCCAATATTTTGTCCCGTTCTCCATTGAGTGTGCCGCCCAGTGCAATATAGTTAGAGGCATGGTTGGCACGGAACATAGTGCCTTCTGCATCCACATTGCGGATAAACAGCTCTGTTTCGTCCAATACCTCCTGCGGGTCAAGAAGGTCTAATTCCCCACGGTTGTACTGCTCATACATTTCTGTACCAGGCTCTACCATAAGTGTCAAAAAGCCTACATACTCAGGCTTGATTGCAGAAATGACTTTTGCACTGTTCAGGGCATGGTCACGCCAACGCTTCTTGCCGCCAAGACCGGAAATCAGTGTCATAGACAGAATCATACCTGCCGCTCTCACCTTCTGTCCTGCTTCTATCATTTCCGCAGAAGTAACGCCTTTTTTGACATCTGCCAAAACACCGTCATCGCCGCTTTCCAAGCCCATATATACCATGTCCAGACCGGCTTCCTTCAGCTGGCGTAATTCTTCCGGTGTTTTACCCAAAATATCTTTAGGCGCACCATATACGGAAATACGTTCCACTTCCGGGAAATATTCATGACATTTATCCAAAATATACAAAAGGTCTTTTGTTTTGACAATGAGGGCATCTCCATCGGCAAGGAAAATACGGCGTACCTTGATATGGCTGTAATACTTTCTTGCCATTTCCAAATCCTCTGCCACTTCCTCCAAGGGACGGATGCGAAAGCTCTTGTCTTTGTACATATTGCAGAATGTACAGGTATTTCTTGCACATCCAATGGTCAGCTGAATAATCAAACTGCCTGCTTCACTGGGCGGTCTGTATACGGTTCCTTCATATCTCATGTTTACATCTCTCCATTCATTTCTATGATTCTATTTTTACAAAAAGCCTTTTGAAAGCCCTTTTGTTTTTCATTGCTTCTGCTTTTACGCTTCTTCATTATACAGGCAAACCCTATATTTTATCAATACCCATTTCTTTCAATTGACAGGATGTGATTTTTTGTCTATAATGTACACTGTACTTTTTGTTAATTTGATTTTTGTTTTACGGCATGATGCAGACACAGATGTTTTGTACAAAAGGAAACAGCAGCTGCGGCTGCTTTTTTATGTGCATTATGTTGTGAAAGCTCTATGCTGTAAATCCGTCAAAGGATGTAAAAGCCGCTTTTGCGGCACTCACCCATTCCTTTTGCAGCTTTTGACGTGGCATCAAAAATCTGATTAAAAGGATTGTCTTTTGGCAATCAAGAGGAAGGGGGCTTTGCCTCCTTTCTTTTATTTTTTTACAAAAAACAGGGATGCCCAAAGGACATCCCCAGATTTTTTTATTTATTTGGAAATAGCAGATACCAAGCCGTCTGCATTAAATTCCAAGGTAATATCCTTTCCTTGCCATGTTTCTGTCAGCTTCTCTAAATCATCCTTAGAAACACGATTGGCAGGAGAAGGAACTGTATGAAATGTAAATGTATTACCCGCTTCTGTAATAATGCGTATGGTATGGTCTTTATGCTTATATTCATCCAGCTTGCCCTTTGCCGCCTTGACAGTTACATTCACACTTTCTACCCGTTCTGTATCTGACAGCTTTGCATGAATATAAAGACGAACAGAAGGGTCTTCAATCATATCTTTTAGGCTATAGAGCAATTCATAATCAAAGCTCTTACTGCGAATATGAACGTCACTGGTCCAGTCATAAACCTTGCTGTCCCCCTCCAGTTTCAAACCATGCTTTGCTCCCACTGCCATCCCTTCTACACGCTTTCCGGGGCCAAGAGGCAGTCCTGCAACTGCTGTAATTTTGGAAACCTGCCCATTGCTGTTAAAGCCAAGCTCTACAGTTTCTCCAATAAAATTGGTGGTTGCAACATCTTCCCATGTATAATCGGCACTGCCTGTTGCCGGCTGGCTCACAACTTGTAATTTCAGTTCTGCCCCATCACTTGTTTCAATGGTAATGTGACGGTCATTTCCTGTAGGTTCATACTCTACCAGTTTGCCTTTTGCATAGGTAAGATATGCTTCCTTGACACTTTGCACCACATGGTCTTGGTCTGCCACAATTTCTGCATACAATGTTACATCAGGGCTGTTTGCCATTTTTTTCAGTACCACAGAAGAAGATGTAATGGCACTTAAAATATTCAGTTCATTTTTCTTATTGCCATCTCTGTCCACTACATTATACGCATTCAGCATTTTATACGGCTGTGAAGATGCTTTAAACTTCATGATGCCGTCCTGAATAGATGCAACGGTACCTTTTCTGGTTTCATTGTCACCTGCATTTTCCTTCCAGGCATTCCGTTTTTCGGATACATAAATAGCTGACAGCTTGCCACCACGATTCAGCTGAATCCGGCAGTAAACATCATCCGCACTATTATCATATACTTTTTCCGCTTCTTTAAAGCTGCTGTCCAGCCATTTCCTGCTGCTATCATCCCAAATATAGAAAGAAATATTCTCTAAAGGATTGTCAGAGCCAAAGGAATATGTAGTTTTTTCTCCGCCGGAAAGCAGTGTGATTCGTCTATTGCTAAATTCCACTATTTCAAAAGTATTCTGCTTTTGTTGCACTTTGTTTTCAAAGCTGTCGGCAGAAAAAAGTACCTTTGTTGCCTTTTCTGCTGTATCCATATATACCTTTACATAGAGGGTTTCTGTATCTGACAATTTTTTAATATCCGCAATATCTGCCTTTTCATCTCCCAAATAAAATACGCAATCTTTTTGATAATACACAGTCTTTGTCACATAGCTTGGGTCTGTAAATGTCACCCTCTGGTCTGTAACAGATTTCAACTGTCCATTGGTGGTAAAGGTATCAGCTACGGTCATATATACTTCACGCACTCTCGTTTTTTGTACATTTTCCCGCCCTTCCTTTTCTATCTCACTATCCAGCATCAGCCCTGTGTAAATATACGCATTATAATGTTCTTCTACCAGTTTTTGCATCTCTAAATAATTGGTCTTTTTGCCATCCAGATAATATATGGTATCTGAATTGAGGATATATTTTTGGTCTTGTCCTGTATTTTCGTTTGTTAAATGCAAAACCTTATCCTGCAGGGAAACTGCATAACCTGTTACATCATATCGGCTCTGTTCGGAGGCTTCTTCGCTCAGAAGATAAATAGACTGCAGAAGCGTGTTGTCATATACCAAACTGACTCTGTCCCCTTTTGAAAAACGACTGAGAGAAATTTCTCTGCTGCCATCTTGATTGAATATCTTCGTGCGGTCATTCATAGCAGTAAATTTCAATGTTTCTCCATTATCCATCAAAATAGTCAAATCATAAAAATCCCCATTATGATTGACAATCTCCGTAATCTTTCCCTGATTTGCAGTTTTATCTGCCAAAAGGTCATAGGTCTTATTGATCATAACCGCCATCTCTGCACGGGTAATGGGTTTTTTTGGTCTGAATCGCTTAAATTCATCACCAGAAACAATCCCCAACCTGGAAAGGAGCTTGACATAGGGCATCCCTACATCGGAGATTTCCCAGCTATCTGTAAAAGGCATATCTGCCCGCTGCATGATGTCGTACTTATCTTCCAAGGCTCTCCCAAACATAATCGCAACATCTTCTCTGGTTGCCTCCTTCGCCTTGCCGTCCTCATAAAATCCCATGGCATCGGAAACACCCAAAATACCGGTACTCAGCCCATACAACACGCCCGTTCTTGCCCATTCGGGAATATGGGCTGCATCCATAACGCCATAAAATCCGCCAATATTGCCATTTTCCATTTTCTTGAAGAAATTTGCACTTGTCAGTACATTGTACAGCATGGTCATACATTCCGCTTTGGTTACATTCTGCTTCCCACGAAATGTCTGGTCTTTATAGCCGGAAATAAGATTTTTTTCCACTGCCTCTGTAATGGCAGGAATGGCCCATGGTGTTTCCTGCAAATCCCGAAACGCCGCTGCCTGCACAGAGAAGGGGATACTGCCTGCCGCCAGCACCGTTGCCAGTGCCAGAGAAATTTTTCTTTTCATATACGGAATACCTCCTTGTACTTATTTGATGCACACCTAAATCCATTTCAGTTTATCATATTTTTCTGTTGTTTTCCATAGTTTCCCTCGTATCCATAGCAAACAAATGCAGGAAAATCATTTTTCTGTTTCCCCCTCTCTGCCACGCTTTTTTTCTTCCTTTTCAATGAGGGCTACAATGCTGTCTTTTGTGGTAACAGAAACATTTTGTATGTCTGCCTCTGCGTTTTTTGCCGCCTGCTGTACCGCCTCCAGAAGTGCTTTCGCCTCCTTCTGCCCCATATCCGCTATCCGCAGTCCGATAATGACTGTATGCCCTTCCACCACAACTGCACTGCCTGCAACGCCCTTGATTTTGCAAAGCTCCTCCTTTATGGTATCTGCCCGCTGTGCCTCACTTTGTATTTGTGCAGGAAATATGCCGTTTCTGTCCTCTGCCGCAAGCTCCATTCTGCATCCGCCGAACCATACTGCCAAAAACAAAGCCGCACTGATTTTTTTCCATTTCACTTTTTTCCATTTCATCTCTGCCACCTCCTCCAATTTTAGTATGGCAGCTTCTTTTTTGTTTATGATAAAAAAAGAAGAAAATATGGCAAAACCATTTGCACCCGAACTTTTTTTCTGCTACTATTTGGAAAGAGAACAGGAGGGATTTTATGGAAACAAGAACAGCAGGACACCGCCGTATTCCCATGTCAAAAATCGAAGAATCGCCCAAAGACGGCTTTTATGTCACAAAAGAGGATATGCAGAAAATGCGGCTTCTTTCCGGCATTTTTTTGGGGCTTGCGGGGCTTTCCCTTCTTCTGCCACGGAAAAGGTAAGGCTATTGCCAACTGCCCTTCTTTTCGTTATAATAGAAAACAGTGAAGGAAAGCAAATGGGAAAGGAAGAATCATATGAAACTGGGTATCGTAGGGCTTCCCAATGTGGGTAAAAGCACCTTATTTAATTCTATGACTTTAGGAAAGGCAGAAGCGGCAAACTACCCCTTCTGCACCATCGACCCCAACGTGGGGATTGTCACCGTTCCCGATGAACGTCTGACAAAGCTGACAGAAATGTACAGCTCCGCAAAAACAACGCCGGCTGTAATCGAATTTGTTGACATTGCCGGTCTGGTGCGTGGTGCCAGCAAGGGCGAAGGACTTGGGAATAAATTCCTTTCCCACATCCGTGAAGTAGATGCCATTGTACACGTGGTACGTTGTTTTGAAGATACCAATGTAGTACACGTAGACGGCTCCATCAACCCCATCCGTGACATTGAAACCATCAATCTGGAGCTGATTTTCTCCGATATGGAGCTTCTGGACAGAAGAATTGCAAAAACAGGAAAGATGGCAAAGGCAGATAAGTCCCTGCAAAAAGAAATGGATATTCTGCAAAAGCTCCATGATGCTTTGGAGCAGGGCGTTTCTGCAAGAAGCGTGGTTCTTGACACACCGGAGGACGAAGCCTTTGCAGACAGCCTGACACTGCTCACAAGAAAGCCTGTTCTTTATGCCGCAAACGTCACAGAGGATGACCTTGCAGATGATGGTGCATCCAATGCGTTTGTACAGCGTGTGCGGGAATATGCGGAAAAAGAACACAACGGCGTTTTTGTTCTTTGTGCAAAAATCGAAGAAGAAATCTCCGATTTGGACGAAGCGGATAAAAAAGAATTTTTGGCAGACCTTGGCGTAGAAACCAGTGGTCTTGACCGCCTCATTGCAGCAGGCTATGCACTTTTGGGGCTTATCAGCTACCTGACCGCAGGGCCTCAGGAATCCCGTGCCTGGACAATCACCAAAGGCACAAAAGCACCTCAGGCAGCAGGAAAAATCCATAGCGACTTTGAACGTGGATTTATTCGTGCAGAAGTGGTTTCCTACGATGACCTCATGCGTCTTGGCTCTTATCATGCCGCAAAGGAGCAGGGCTTAGTCCGTTCCGAAGGAAAGGAATACGTTGTAAAAGACGGCGATGTGATACTGTTCCGTTTCAATGTATGATTTGCCTATGATTTAAAAACAAAGACAAGCAAAAAGAACAGCTCCATAAAACAGACAATAGAAACCCCTATGGCAGAATCGGAAAAACTGCCATAGGGGTTTTTTGCCAAAAGAGTATTGGCACATAGCATTTTATGAAAAGCCTTGCATCAGAGAGTTTTGAAACTGCCCATATAATTGGGGCAGCCTGAAAACGCAAAAGATTCTGCTTCTTTTTATTTTTTCTGCAAGAAAGCACCCAGCTTCTTATCCTCCAGTCGAATATGGGATACCAATACTGCCACATGGCTATTGAAAGTGGATAGGTCTGCAATGGTTATTTCATGTGCCAAAATATTGTTTGCAATCTGACGCAGCTTTGCTTTGTAGTTTTCGTGGAACATATGATGTGCCGCAAATCCGGGATAATTGCTTCCTTTTTGCAGCTGCTCCTCATGTGCAAAATGTCTGTCCACATAATCCAGAAGGAATTTTACCGTTCCTTCGATGGCAGAACGCCCCTTTCCCTGCCCACAAGCATCCATGAGCTTATTGATTGCCTGAAACAGCTCCTTATGCTCTCTGTCAATAATGGCATTTCCGCTTACCAAATCCTTTGTCAATTCATATTTTACCATAATAAATACATCCTTTCTTTCTATCTATCAATTTTTATTTGTAAAGCTCTTAGCTATACTATACACCAAAATCAGGAAAAAGCAAACAATATTTTTTATCAAAAGATAATGATTCTTTATTGTATCGTTTTCTTTCGGATATATGGAAAAAGACCGTCCATAAAAACTGCAGATATGCCTAGCCTCTTTTGTTGTTTTTTATTTTTTCATGTTTTTCCCAAGGCTTCATTTTATAGAAGATATAGGACAGCAGCATGGAAATGCTCCAGCCTACAGGCCAAGACAACCAAATACCCACGGAATCCATATGGAAGCCCTTCACAAACAAAAATGCCAAAAATACACGCAGCAGAAGGTCTGCAAAGGTGGTAATCATAAAATACTGCACGGAGCCTGTGCCACGCAGTATCCCATCACACATAATCTTGACCATTGCCACCACATAAAAGGGTGAAACAATGCGTAGAAACAAAACACCCGACTGAATAGCCATTTGACTGTCACCCTTCATAAACAACCCTATGGCATAGCGTCCAAAAAAGAAATATAGGATGACAAAGGGCAGGGCTACCAAAAAGCCCATCCAAAGCCCACTCCGCAGTCCCTCTGTAATACGTTCCTTCTTCCCTGCCCCCATATTCTGGGCAGTAAAAGAAGAAAGTGCATTGGAAAGGGTGCTAAGACAAGTAATGCCGAAGGTGTTTAATTTGATGGCAGAGGAATAGCCTGCAATCACTGCAGAGCCAAAGCTGTTGACAAGGCTCTGGATAAAAAGATTCCCCACAGAAACAAAGCTCTGCTGCAAAATACTGGGAATTGCCAGCCACGAAATTTGTCCCAAAAGGGAAAAGGAAAACAGAGGGAAGGGTTTGGTTGTATGTAATCCCCGCAATTTCATAATCAGGGCAATGACCGCCAGAATACAGGAAATCCCCTGTGCCACAAAGGTTGCCCAAGCAACGCCGGCAACGCCCATACGAAAAACCAGTACAAAAATCAAATCCAGTATAATATTCCCTATGGAGGAGCCAATGAGAAAATACAAAGGTGTCCGAGAATCCCCAAGGGCTGTAAAAATCCCCGTACAAACATTATATACATATAAAAAAGCGAATCCGTAAATATAAATATGCAGGTATCTTGTACCATCTTGAAAAATATTGGAAGGTGTTTGCAGCATAGAAAGCATAAGCTCTCCCGTCTTCACCCCAAATACAGTCAGTGCAATGCTCAGCAAAAGACAGACAATGAAGGTGGTGGAAATAGCTGATTTTAAATGCAGATATTGTTTTGCACCGAATAAGCGGGAAATAACAACAGAGCATCCTACACTGCTCCCTACGGCAATAGCCATGAAAATCATGGTAATGGGATAGGAAGCCCCTACTGCCGCCAGTGCATCCTCGCTGATAAATCGCCCTGCAATCATACTGTCAGCAATTTGATATACCTGCTGAAATGCCACACTAATGAGCATCGGTATGGAAAATGCCCAAAGAAGTTTTTTCGTATTACCTGTTGTCAAATCTGTAATCATCACTACACCTCTTTTTTGAATACTTCTTCCTTTCTTTTTCATCCTATGGTTTTCCTATCGGAGCGTATCCGAAAAAGGAAACACCCCTCATTTCTTTGCAGCTATATTATACTACGGAAACCCTGCAAAAAAAAGGGAATTCTATCATAAAAATACTCTCATCTTCTGTCCCTTCCAAAGAGAAAGGAGCTTCTTTTTTACATAGGATGACAGGCTGATTTTGCAGGCTCTCTCCGTCCCATGGCAATGGTAAATATGAACGGAGTGATGTCCTATGGGGAAAAATAATCCCCGAATATTTCAGATGCACCTGAACACTTTTTTTCTCGTTTTACTATCTGTTTTATGGTATAATGAAAAAAATATGGAAATTGGCAGGAGGTTTTTCTATATGGCAAAGCTATATTTTCGATATGGTGTAATGGGCAGCTCCAAATCTGCCCAAGCCCTCATCACAAAATTCAATTATGAAGAAAAAGGGATGCGTGTCTGGCTCTTGAAGCCTTCCACAGACACCAGAGATGGACAAAACATGGTGACAAGCCGCATTGGTCTTTCCAAGGCAGCAGACATCGTCACCCCCCAGATGGATTTATACCGTATTTTTCAAGAGCAGGAGCGGGAATTTTATGATGTAATCATTGCCGATGAAGCACAGTTTTTCACCCCTGCTCAAATTGAGCAGATGCGGGACATCGTAGATGACTACAATATACCCGTATTTTGTTTTGGATTGAGAACGGATTTTCGCACCAGACTCTTTCCCGGCAGCGAAAGGCTCCTTGCCATTGCAGATTCCATTGCAGAACTGAAAACCGTCTGCTCCTGCGGCAATAAAGCCATTGTCAATGCTCGGATAAATCAGGATGGCAACGTCCTCACAGAAGGGGAGCAGGTTTGTCTTGGTGGCAATGAAAGCTATCGTGCCATGTGCTATAAGTGCTGGAAAAAGGCACAAAAAAAGGAAGCCCAGACATAACCTTGCAGGAGATTCCCGCTTTTTTACAAAAATGACAGATCTTACCCAAAAGAAACCAAGGCATCGGAAGCTGCAAAAAACAGAAAGCTGTATTGCAGATTCACCCATGCCCTATCTCCACACGGCTTTCTCCGGTATAGGAGCGAATATACTCCCATTTATGTACAAAAAGCGGCAGGCGTGCATCCTGTGCAAAACGCACTGCATCAGATGCTTGCCCCACATACAGCAGAACAAATAAAAAAAGAAGGGAAACCATTATGAATTGTAGACGTATGAAATTATCCAATCTGCAAATCGTGGCATTGGGCTTCTTCCTTGTGATTTTGACAGGGACAGTACTCCTCTGCCTTCCTATTGCCACAGTGGAAGGAGAAACCACCACGGTCTTGAATTCTCTGTTTACAGCCGTTTCTGCCACCTGTGTTACAGGACTTGTGGTATATGATACAGGAACGCATTTCACGCTTTTTGGGCAGATTGTTATTTTAGGCTTGATACAAATTGGCGGACTTGGGTTTATGACGCTTTCTCTTGGCTTTCTGATGCTGATGCGAAAAAAGATTGGACTTCGTCACAGAGAGGTCATGGTAGAGAGTATCAACTCCACCCAGCTTGGCGGCATTGTCCGTCTTACAAAAAAAATACTCCTTGGTACCATTATCTTTGAAAGTGCCGGTGCCATTTTACTGTCCCTGCGGTTTATACCGGAATTTGGGCTTGTAAAGGGGATTTATTTCGGCATCTTCCATGCCATATCCGCTTTTTGCAATGCAGGTTTCGACCTTTTTGGCGGATATAATTCCATTGTGGCATATTCTGATGATATTCTCATCAATTTGACTCTCATGGGACTCATCACCATTGGGGGGCTGGGCTTTTTGGTATGGGAGGATATTTGGAACAAAAAGCTTGCGTGGAAAAAATATCGGCTGCAAACGAAAATCGTACTGGCGACTTCCTTCTGCCTTACTTTTGGCGGCGGTCTTCTTCTGCTATTCATAGAGCGGCACAACCCCATTATGGGTTCCGGCATGAAGGAACGCATCCTGACCTCCTTGTTCCAATCCTGTACCACCAGAACCGCAGGCTTTAATTCTGTGGACCCGGCGGCACTTTCCGGTGGCAGCAAGGTACTGATGATGCTCCTTATGTTTGTGGGAGGAAGTCCCGGCTCCACAGCAGGGGGAATCAAGACCACCACGCTCATTGTCATTTTGATGTATACCCTTGCCGGTGTTCGGCATGGCAGAGGTGCCAATATTTTTGGCAGACGGTTGGAGGAGGAGGCACTCCATAAAGCCATTTTCGTCTTTTTCATCAACCTGACCTTTGTGCTTGGCGGTGTCATTGCCATTTGCTGCATACAGGAGCTGGATGTGACGGATTTATTCTTTGAAGCCTTTTCTGCCATGGGTACCGTCGGCATTACAACAGGAATCACAAGGGATTTGCTCCCTCTGTCCCGCTGCATCATCATCTTTTTGATGTACTGCGGCAGAGTGGGCAGTGTTTCCTTTGCCGTGGCACTATTGGAAAGAAAGGTAAGCCCTCCTGTCACACTGCCGATAGAAAAAATCACCATTGGATAAAGAAAATGTTTAGATATGAGGTGAAGTGATGAAATCTTTTTTAATCATTGGTATGGGTTCTTTTGGACATCATCTGTGTCATACCTTTGCGGAAACAGACTGCGAAATCATGGTAGCGGATATTAACGCAGAGGCAGTAGAGGATGTATTGTCCTTGGGTGTCAGTGCAAGAATCGGCGATTGCAGCAATCCCGATGTATTGGCATCCTTCGGGCTGAATCTTTTTGATGCCTGCTTTGTTTGCATGGGTACAGACTTTCAGCATAGCTTGGAAATCACCAGTCTGCTGAAGGAAATGGGTGCAAAAAAGGTTTTTTCCAAGGCAGACGAGGATATTCAGGCAAAATTTCTTCGGAAAAACGGGGCAGATGTTGTCATCTATCCGGAAAAGGATATTGCCGCCCAGCTTGCCGTAGAAGCCAGCTATGATGACATTTTTGACTGTATCCCCTTTGTGGACAATTATTATATTGTAGAAATACAGCCGGCAGAGGAATGGGTGGGAAAAACCATCGGTGCTGTCAATTTCCGTGCAAACTACAATCTCACCATTCTGGCTACCAAAAAAGAAAATACCATACACCCAATCCCCCCTGTCCATTATGTTTTCCAGGCAGATGAGCATTTGATGATTCTTGGACATATGGATGATGTCAAGCGGGTTGCGGAAAGTGTCCATCACAAGAAAAAGAAATATTGATTTGGGGTGTTTCCAAAAAACTCCTTTTCCCAAAAGCCATGACCTTCCCCAAGGTCTGTCTTTTGAAAAAGCGGAAAAGGAAATATCCGAAAATATTTCCAGAAACGCTCTTTCTTCCCAAGCAGAAAAGTGTATCCAAGGAAAAACCTTGCTTTTTCAGCATTTTCTACTTGCATGAAAGGGCGTATTTCTGTTAAACTATAACAATGTAAAAGTATGCCTGTAGATAGGAAGCTATGCCGACATACAGAAATCGAAATTTTTGAATGAGGTGAACCAAAGATGGGTTTATTAGAAAAAATATTTGGGAATTACAGTGCAAAGGAAATCAAAAAAATCACACCTATTGTGAAAAAGATTGAAGCACTGGAACCCACCTACGCCGCACTGTCCGACGAAGAACTGCGAGGCAAAACACAGGAATTCAAAGACCGTATTGCAAAAGGCGAAACAACGGACGATATTCTCCCCGAAGCCTATGCCGTGGTAAGAGAAGCCGCATCCCGTCCCCATGTATTGAATATGAAGCACTTCCCCGTACAGCTTATGGGTGGTATTGTCATGCACCAGGGACGAATTGCCGAAATGCGTACCGGTGAAGGGAAAACCCTTGTGGCAACCCTTCCTGCATACCTGAACGCACTGGAGGGCAAGGGGGTACACGTTATCACCGTCAACGACTATCTGGCAGAGCGTGACAGCCAGTGGATGGGCGAGGTATTCCGTTTCCTCGGACTTTCTGTAGGTGTTATTTTAAACAGTATGGAACCTGCGGAGCGTCGTGCGGCATATGCCTGCGATATTACCTATGGTACAAACAACGAATTTGGCTTTGACTACCTTCGTGACAACATGGTGGTTCGGAAAGAAAGTATGGTGCAGCGTGACCTGCATTTTGCCATTATCGACGAGGTGGACTCCGTCCTCATTGACGAAGCCCGTACTCCTTTGATTATTTCCGGCAGTGGTTCTAAATCCACAGACCTGTACCGTGTGGCAGACCTCTTTGTAAAACAGCTGAAAAAAGGTCGTATCGTCAATGAAGAAGAAGCCATGAACCCTCTCTTGAAAGAAGAACTGCAGGAGGAAGGGGACTTCATTCTGGACGAAAAAGCAAAAAGCGTTGTACTGACACAGGAAGGCATTGCAAAGGCAGAAAAATTCTTTTCCGTGGAAAACCTTTCCGACCCCGAAAACATGGAACTGCAGCATCATATCAACAACGCCCTGAAGGCCAACTACAATATGCACTTGGATAAGGATTATGTAGTCAATGAGGGAGAAATCGTCATTGTTGATGAATTTACAGGTCGTATGATGCCCGGCAGACGTTATTCCGACGGTCTGCACCAAGCCATCGAAGCAAAAGAAAACGTACAGGTAAAAAGGGAAAGCAAAACCCTTGCCACCATTACATTCCAGAACTATTTCAATAAATACGCCAAAAAATGCGGTATGACCGGTACTGCAAAAACAGAGGAGGATGAATTCCGCAATATCTATGGTATGGACGTTGTGGAAATCCCCACAAACAAACCTGTGTTGAGAAAAGACCTGCAGGACGTGGTATACCGTACAGAAGCAGGCAAATTCCGTGCTGTGGTAAGAGATATTGCGGCTGCCCACGAAACAGGACAGCCTGTACTGGTAGGTACCGTTACCATTGACAAATCCGAGGAGCTAAGCAAACTCCTGAAACGGGAAGGCATCAAGCATCAGGTGCTGAATGCAAAATACCATGCACAGGAAGCAGAAATCGTTGCACTTGCAGGACAAAAAGATGCCGTTACCATTGCCACCAACATGGCAGGTCGTGGTACCGACATTAAGCTGGGCGAAGGTGTTGCCGAGCTGGGCGGCTTGAAAATCATCGGCACAGAGCGTCATGAATCCAGACGTATTGACAACCAGCTCCGTGGTCGTGCCGGTCGTCAGGGTGACCCCGGCGAATCCAGATTCTATATCTCTTTGGAGGATACACTCATGCGTCTGTTCGGCTCCGAAAAAACCATGAAGCTGGTAGATGCCATGGGAATGCAGGAGGATGAACCCATCGAAGCAGGTATGCTGACAAAGGCCATCGAAAATGCACAGAAAAAGGTAGAGGGCAACAACTTTGCCATCAGAAAACACCTTTTGGAATACGACCAGGTTATGAATGAGCAAAGAGAGGTCATCTACGGAGAACGCCGCCGTGTGCTTTATGGTGAAAATCTCCGTGACAGCATCATGAGTATGATAAACGAAACCATCCAGCGTATTGTGGATACCCATATCGGCGAGGAACAGCTCCCCGAGGAATGGGATATGGCAGCCCTGAGCGAAGCCTTCTCTGCCATCATCCCCATTGGCAAAATCAACATCAAGGAAGATGCCTTGGCAGGTATGAACAAAGAAAAAATAACAGAATCCCTGCAAAATCTGGGCAAACAGCTTTATGAAGTAAAGGAAAAGGAAATCGGTGACGAAGAACGGATGCGTGAGCTGGAACGTGTCATTATGCTCCGTGTCATTGACCAAAAATGGATGGACCATATTGACGATATGGACCAGATGCGGCAGGGCATTGGTCTTCATGCTTATGCACAGCGTGACCCGCTCATTGAATATAAATTTGCGGCCTATGATATGTTTGAAGAAATGAGCCGCTTCATTCAGGAGGATACACTGAAAATCCTCTACCATGTTCGTGTGGAAACAGAAGCCACCAGAGAAGAAGTGCAGCAGCCTATGTTTACAAACAAGGATAACAGCACAGTAAAACAGCCAAAGACACGGAAAGAAGAAAAAATCGGCAGAAACGACCCCTGCCCTTGCGGCAGTGGCAAAAAATATAAACAGTGCTGCGGCAGAAATGCCTGATACAAGAGAAAAAAGGCAGTACCGCCTTCCTATGGAACTGCCTTTTTATACACAACGGATTACAGAAGAAAATTGGCAGCAGGAAGCCTTTCCCTCTCTGGAAGAAGGGCAAAGCTGGACAATGCGTGGCTGCGGCATCGCATCCTTGCGTATGGTGTTGGATGGCTTCGGAAAGCATTGTGAAAAACAAGGCACCATGATCGCAAAAGGTCTTGCAGGAAACGCCTATAAGGATGGCGTTGGCTGGATACATCAAGGGCTTGCCGAAATGGCTGAAGCCTATGGAATATTCGCCAAGGCACTTCGCCAAAAAGAAGCAGACCATGTGCAAAAGGCACTGGAACAGGGCTATCCCTGCATGGTTTCTGTCACCCCTTTTTTCCGTGGGGGAAAACAAAAAACAGATGGCAGTATTTACAAAAAGGGCGGGCATCTTGTACCTGTATTTGGCTATGAAACAAAGGACAATCTGCTTTCTGCCTTTTTGGTACACCATCCTTCTGCATGGAAAGAGGATAATGTCGCAAATATGTGGGTTTCCCTTGCCGATTTTACAGCATCCTTCAGCGGAAATTTCATCTGTTTTTCCGAAACACCTTTTTTGGATGCTTCCTCATAAATCATAAAATAGAAAAAACTTTACGCATGGATACCAAAGGCTTTCTTTGGTTTCATATAGAAAATTTATCTTTAAAGGAGATGATTTTAAATGTTCGAGTTAGAACAGATCCGTCTTGGGCTTTCTGCTTACGACGAAAAATTAGAGGAAATGGGGGCTTCACTTTGACGTCGCTGGTGCGAAGGAAAAGATAGCCGAATTGGAAGAACTTTCTGCTGACCCTGATTTTTGGAATGATTTGGAAAAAAGCCAGAAAACATTGCAGCAGCTAAAAGGTCTGAAAACAAAGGTGGGAAGATATGAAAATCTTGTCACCACATACGAGGACATCCTCACACTCATTGAAATGGGTATAGAAGAACAGGATGAAAGCGTATATGAAGAAGTCAAGGAAATGAATGATACCTTCCTTGCAGAATACGAGGAGCTGCACATTGCCACCATGTTGGATGGGGAATACGACCGCAATAATGCCATCGTTACCCTCCACGCAGGTACAGGCGGTACAGAAGCCTGTGACTGGACAAATATGCTGTTCCGTATGTACACAAAATGGGCAGCAAAGGCAGGCTTTGAGGTGGAAATTCTGGATATGCTGGATGGGGACGAAGCCGGCTTAAAGTCCGTCACCATACAGGTAAACGGAGAAAACGCCTATGGCTACCTGAAAAGCGAAAAAGGGATTCACCGTCTTGTGCGTGTTTCTCCCTTTGACAGCTCCGGCAGACGGCATACGTCCTTTGCGTCCTGCGATGTGATGCCGGAAATCGAAAACGATAATGAAATTGAAATCAAAGCAGATGACATCCGTATTGATACCTACCGTGCCAGCGGTGCCGGCGGGCAGCATATCAACAAAACCTCCTCTGCCATCCGCATCACCCACTTCCCCACAGGCATTGTGGTACAGTGTCAGGACGAAAGAAGCCAGTTCAGCAATAAGGAAAGAGCCTTTAAAATGCTGAGAAGCAAGCTCTTGTCTTTGAAAATCGAAGAACAGATGCAAAAGTTGGCAGAAATCCGTGGGGATGTGAAGGAAATCGGCTGGGGCAGCCAGATTCGTTCCTATGTATTCATGCCCTATACCATGGTAAAAGACCATCGTACAGGGGAAGAAACGGGGAATGTCAATGCTGTTATGGATGGTGCCATTGATAGCTTTATCAGTGCTTATCTTGCATGGATTCACAGCTGATTTTCTGCTGAAACACAAAGAGATTGAAGGAGCGTATCACCTTGAAAGAAATTCAGATTACCCAAAATGAGGAAAATCAAAGACTGGACAAATATCTGCTGAAATACTTCAAGAAAGCACCTAAGAGCTTTCTTTATAAAATGCTCCGCAAAAAACGCATCAAGCTAAACGGTGGCAGGGCAGAGGGCAGTGAAATACTGCAAAAGGGAGATACGCTTCAAATGTATCTGGCTGAGGAAACCATGGCTTCTTTTATGGAGGAAAAATCCGTGCCTATGGCAGAACGCCATTTTGGTATTGTCTATGAGGACGACAATCTCCTTATTGTCAACAAACCGGCAGGATTGCTCTCTCATCCCCAAAAGAACGAGGAACGCAACACCCTCATTGACCAGATTCTTTCCTATCTTTACGAAAAAGGACAATACAATCCCAAAAAGGACAGCACCTTCACCCCTGCCCTATGCAACCGTCTGGATAGAAATACCAGCGGTATTGTCGTTGCAGGCAAAACATTAGCGGCAGTGCAGGCAGTGAATGAAGCCATCCGCAAGGGAGCAATGGAAAAATATTATCTAACCTTAGTGGTAGGTGTTCTGGACAAAGCAGGCGAAATTTCCTACTATCTTGCAAAAGACAAAGAAAAAAACGAGGTACAGACTGCCGAAACCAAAACGGCAGGCTTTCGTTCTGCACTAACAAAATATCGTCCCCTTGCCCACACCAACGCTTATACCCTTCTGGAAATTCAACTGATTACGGGAAAAACCCATCAAATTCGTGCCCATATGCAGGCAGTGGGGCATCCCGTAGCAGGTGACAGAAAATACGGCGATGCAGAAACAAACCGCCATCTGCGGCAGGATTTCGCCCTTTCCAATCAGTGCCTCCACGCACAACGGATACGCTTTATGGAAAAAGACGGATTCCTCTCCTATCTGTGTGGAAAAGAGATGACAGCACCACTACCCCCCAAAATGCAGGCTGCCTGCACAGGGCTGTTCGGCGATACATTGGGTCTGTGAAAACAGAAAGGAGGATTGTAATGAAAGCAATTATATTGGCAGCAGGCTATGCCACAAGGCTATATCCTTTGACCATAGACCGCCCCAAAGCACTGCTTCCCATAAACGGAAAACCCATTATTGATTATATCGTAAAAGAATTGAATACTATACAGGAAATTGATAACATCTATGTGGTGACAAACAGCCGTTTTGCTTCCCATTTCACCGACTGGGCAAAAAATGCTCCTTCTTCTGTCCCTGTGGAAATCATAGACGATGGTACAACTGATGATACCAACAAAAAGGGGGCTGTGGGGGATATTGCCTTTGTCATTGACAAAAAAAGGATAGCAGATGAAATGTTGGTCATTGCAGGTGATAATTTCTTTACCTATGCCCTAAAGGACTATGTGGACTTTTATCGGGAACGGGACAGAGATTGTGTCTGCGTCAAGGAATGGCAGGACAAAAAAGAGCTTTCTCAGTTTGGCGTTGCTCTTTTGGATGAAAAAGGCATGGTGCTGGACATTGAGGAAAAGCCTGCACATCCAAAATCCAATACAGCGGTATTTGCTACCTATCTGTACAAAAAAGATACAGTTCCTCTTTTTCGGGAATATCTGGATAGCGGCAACAACCCCGATGCACCGGGTAACTTCCCTGCATGGCTGTATCAGCGAAAGGAAGTCTATGCCTATACCTTCCAAGGAGAATGTTTTGACATCGGCACACCGGAAAGCTACTATGCCGTATGCCGTATGTACGAGGACAAATAAAAAAAGAAAAACGCCTAAGACTTTGGCGGTTTCAAAGATAAATACAGAAAAAAAACCGGCACATTTCTATGGGTGTCGGATTTTTTTCGTAGAGAAGAAGTAAAGTATAAAAGGAGAAAAAATATGGAGTGGATAGAAGTATTCGTATCTGTTTCCCCTATGGGACTGGAGCCTGTGGAAGGTGTTTTATACCAGTGCGGGCTGACGGGTTTAATGATTCACGATGAGCGGGATTTTCAGGAATTTTTAGAAAACCCCGAAAGAGATTGGGACTATGTGGCAGAAGAACTGGTTGCGGAAAAAGAGGAGCTGACAACAGGTATTACCTTTTTCCTCAGAGATAACCTCTACGGCAGAGAACAGCTTATCCAGATTAAAGATGCCCTGCAAAATGTAAAAAAACAGGAACAGGAGATAGACCTTGGCTCTTTAGAAATCACCATGAAAAATATTGCCGAGGAGGACTGGGCAAACAACTGGAAAAAGTATTTTAAGCCTTTTCCCGTAGGAGAACGTCTTTTGGTACAGCCTTCTTGGGAGGATACACCGGAAACAGACCGTGTCATTTTGAAAATCGACCCCGGTCATATCTTTGGTACAGGCACCCACGAAACCACACAGCTTTGTATGGAGCTTATTGAAAAATACACACAGGATAAAGATATGGTACTGGATATTGGCTGCGGCAGCGGTATTCTTTCCATTGCCTCTCTGCTCCTTGGTGCAGGGGAAGCAGATGCTGTGGACATTGACCCCAACGCTATGGAAATTGCCTATGAAAACAGCGACAGAAACAGCATCCGCCGCAGTACCTATCATGTAGCCGCAGGGAATATTCTGGAGGATGAAGGACTCCACGCCAAATACGGCGGCAAAAAATACCGTCTGGTGGTGGCAAATATCGTTGCCGATGTCATCATTGCCCTGACAAAAAAAGTGCCTGACTATATTCAAGACGGCGGTACATTCCTTTGCAGTGGTATCATTACAGAACGAAAAGAGGACGTACTGGCTGCACTGGAAAATGGTGGTTTCCGTGTACTGGATATTTTGGAAAAAGGAAGCTGGGTTGCTATGGCAGCCACTTATGAGGGATAAGCTATGCCGAAATTTTTTGCAAAACAGGAACAAATCAAAGAAAACCATATTACCCTTTTGGGAGAAGATGCAAAACACATTCGGACTGTACTCCGTGCCAAAGAGGGAGAAGAAATGACCATATGCGATGGCTGTGGCACAGATTATCTTTGCAGAATCACAGGCTTTGCCGAAGGGGTGGAAATGGAAATACTGGAAAAAAACCTTTGCGAAGCAGAACCCAAAACAAAAATCACCCTCTACCAGGGATTGCCAAAGGCAGACAAAATGGAATGGATTATTCAAAAGTGTGTGGAACTGGGTGTGGTACGGATTGTAGCTGTATCCACAGAACGTGCCATTGTCAAGCTGGATAAAAAAGAAGAAAAGAAGCTGGATAGATGGCAGAAAATTGCAGAAGCCGCTGCCAAACAGAGCGGTCGTGGCATGATTCCGCAAATGGGAAAGAAAGTCCTTTCCTTCTCTCAAGCAGTAGAAGAAGCCGCCGCACTGGATGCCGCCATTATCCCCTATGAAAAAGAAGAACATCATGGGCTAAAGGCATTTGTACAAGGCTTTACGGGACAGGAAATCGGCATTTTCATTGGGCCTGAAGGCGGATTTTCTGAGGAGGAAATCCATCTTGCCGCAGAAAAAGGGGTTATCCCCCTTACACTGGGCAAGCGGATATTGCGAACGGAAACGGCAGGCATGACCACAGCGGCCATTTTATTATACGAATTAGGCTAAGACCTGAAAGACCTTGGAGGCTTTGCCCTATTCTGCACACGAAGGCGATAAAAAAGTGATTTTATTGTAACAGGTCGATAAAAAAAGGAGAAATCTTATGATTTATTTTGATAATGCAGCAACCACAAGAGCATTGCCCGAAGTTGCCGAAAAAATGACAGAAATGCTTTGCGAGCATTACGGCAACCCTGCCTCCATGAGTATCATGGGTTTGGAGGTAGAAAAAGAAATCCGTCATGCAGCAGAAATTCTTGCAAACGGCATCCGTGCCAAAGAAGAAGAAATTTATTTCACAAGCGGTGGCACAGAAGGGGACAACTGGGCGATTTTCGGTACAGCCGCCGGCTATGCCAGAGAGGGAAAACACCTCATTACCACTTCCATCGAGCATCCTGCCGTAAAAAATCCCATGAAAGCCTTAGCGGAACAGGGACATGAAGTAACCTTTCTCTCTGTAGATAAAAAGGGGCATATTTCTCCGGAGGAACTGGCAAATGCCATTCGCCCCGACACCATTTTGGTCAGCATGATACTGGTGAACAACGAAACAGGTGTCATTCAAGATGCAGAGGCAATCGGCAAACGGATTAAAGAAAAAAATCCCCATACCCTGTTTCATGTGGATGCGGTGCAGGCATTCGGCAAGTACCCCATTGATGTACAGAAAATGAAAATCGACCTCTTGACCATGAGTGGGCATAAAATCCACGGGCCAAAAGGCGTAGGAATGTTATATATGCGAAAGGGCTTGAAGGTACGTCCCTTTATTTTGGGCGGTGGACAGCAAAAGGGACAGCGTGCCGGTACAGAAAACGGTGCAGGTGTTGCCGGATTGGGCGTTGCCGCAGATACCGCCTTCCGCACCATGCAGGAAAGCATGGCTCATGTGAAAGAAGTAAAGAAAACCCTCATGGACGGTATTCTTGCCATACCCGATACGCAGATTAACGGGGATGGCTTGGAAGAAGCAAGCCCCTATGTTTTAAATGTGACATTCAAAGGACTGCGGAGCGAAGTTCTTCTGCACACTTTGGAAAGCAAAGGTATCTTCATTTCCGCAGGCTCTGCCTGCGACAGCAGAAAAAAAGTAGGAAGTCCTGTTTTGACGGCAATGGGCTTGCCCTTTTCGGAAATAGAAGGCTCTGTCCGTTTTAGCTTCAGCCGTTACAATACAGTAGAAGAAGCAAAAACTTGTTTAGAGGAACTGGAAAAAGCTGTTCCTTTCCTGCGGAAAATCAACAGACAAAGATAAAGGAGGAAATATGGCTGAAAAAGTTTTACTGGTAAAATTCGGAGAAATCGCCATGCGTGGCGATAACCAATATATTTTTATCAATCGTCTTATCCAAGCAATCAGAAGAAATATAGATCCTGTGGGGAATTACTATGTGGTGAGAGAGCCGGGAAGGCTCATTGTGGAGGACAGAGGGGGCGAAATGGACTATGATTTGGTGATGCCCAGAATCGAGCCAATTTTCGGCTTGGTGGCAGTCTGCCCCGGTGTCCGTTTGGAAGAAATCTCCATGGATGCCATCAAAACCGAATCCCTCGCCTATATGCAGGAAATCTATGGGGACAAGCCCATGACATTTAAAGTCAATGCCAGACGCTCCAATAAGAGCTTTGCAACGCCTTCCATGGAAATTTGTGCAGATGTGGGGGAATATATCCTAGACCATATGCCCAATATGAAAGTAGATGTAAAAAATCCCGATGTGGTACTCTATGTGGAAGTTCGCAATCGCATCTATCTCTATTCCAAAATCATCAAAACCTATGGCGGTCTGCCCTATGGCAGTTCCGGAAAAGGGGTTTCCCTTCTCTCCGGCGGTATTGACAGTCCCGTTGCCACATGGATGATGGCAAAGCGTGGCGTGGAAGTGGAAGGCGTTTATTTCCATAGTCCTCCCTACACCAGTGAATGGGCAAAACAGAAGGTCATTGACCTTGCAAAGCGGATTGCAGACTTTACAGGGGAATTCAAGCTGTATGTGGTGCCTTTCACAGATTTACAGCTATATCTTCTGGAAAATGTCCCCCATGACAAGCTGACTATCCACCTGAAACGTGCCATGATGCGTGCCGCAGAAGCCATTGCGGAAAAGGACGGTGCCATGAGCCTCATTACGGGGGAAAGCGTGGGACAGGTAGCCAGCCAAACCATGCAGGGTATTTATGCCATCAATGCTGTCTGCAATATGCCTGTACTCCGTCCCCTTTGTGGTATGGATAAACAGGAAATCATTGATATTGGGACAAAAATCGGCACCTATGACATTTCCATTCGCCCTTACGAGGATTGCTGCACCATTTTTGTGGCAAAGCATCCACAGGTAAAGCCACGACTGAATGTTATTGAAAAAATTGAGCGAAAGCTGACGGATTTGGACAAATATCTGGAAGAAGCCGTTGCCAAGGCAGAAATAATTGAATTATAAGAATACATACATAAAAAGTACCGCATCAAAAGACAAAAGCTTTTATGCGGTGCTTTTTGATGAAAGGATGTGAAAAAATGAAACGGAGCAGAAAAATCCTACTCATTTGCATAGGTATCCTACTGATTTCCATGGTACTGTGGCGATATGGCTATGAAAAAAGGAAATCCCCCGACAACCTGCCTGCCCTTTCTTCCTTTACCGAAGAAAATCTCGCTGATTTAAAGGGTTATCAAAGAGAGCAGCTGCAGGAGGTTTGGAATATGCCTTCTTCTGCTTCTCATATGAAAGAAAAAGAGCAGGATATGTGGTTTCTCCCTGATGGCAGACAGCTTTTTGTCACCTATGATGCCCAAAATGGTGTGGAAAAGGCAGAGATAGCCTTGCCCCAAACCATCGCACCTGCCACATAAAACAGAAATAAACAGAAACACCTATAAAAACGGCAGACAGAGAAGATTCTCTGTCTGCCGTTTTTCTTTTGCCTTATTGTTTTCTGTATCTATCTCTTTCATCAATCATTGGGGGTATCCAGCTTCCCTACTACCTCTCCTCGATATTTCTTGGAAGCCTCCTGTACATCTCTTGCATCATGTGCTTCTTTCTTGGGCGGCTTCTGTGCTGCAGGCTCTTTTTTTGGTTCTGCTTCCACAGGAATCGGCTTTGGTGCAGGCTTTGGAAGCCCGCCGCTTGCATAAAGCTCTCCCAGCTGCTGTACAACTTCGGAAAAATCATCTTCAATAAAAGGCACATCGGGATTGCCGGAAATCTGTATTTTATCCTTTCCTACAAAGATAAAACCACCCTCCGGCATCCGCAGTGCATAGTCCATATGATATTGTATAGCCTTATCAATCTGCTGTTCCACAAGGGATTTTCCCCGATAGGTCACATAAGAATGACCATCCTGGAGATAATAGAAATCTCCGTGAATCCCTTTTTCGTCATAGGGAATACTGCTCCTTGCCGCAAGCTCTTGCCGATGCTTGGGATTGTCGTAATAGCCGCCTACACCATTTTGCAGAGTAGCCAGTTCCGTTGCCCCCTCCCCAAAAATCTTGAGAAGTGTACCGTTCATAGGCGGCACCTTGTCTTTGGTATAGGGGAAGGATTTCATATCCTTTAATACCCTTGCCAGAGTTTCGCCGTCTTTTGTATATTGGCTTGTTTCGATGGCCTGCATATAAAGGCTTTCCACCTGTGCCGGTGTGCAGACAGCACCATCCTCCATCCTATAAAATTCCCCTGCATTGGAATTAAATGTATGCAGCTCCTTGACAACCTTGCGAATTTCTGTTGCAAATTCATACTTGTAGTGGGCATCCTTTTCTTCTGCAGGCACACTGCCGTATTTTTCCAGTATATAGGTGCTATAGACATTATAGAAATTGGAAAAGCTATTGTACAAATCCCCATTGATATACTCTTTTTTGCGGAGAATCCCAACTGCCTTGGACAAAGCGGCAGCCGTTTCTTCAAAATTATGTTCTCTGCCCCATCTGTCCTGCATCCGCTGCAATTCTTCTTTTTCTTTTTTCTTGTCTTTTTTCTTTTTCTTGTCCTTGTCTTTTTTTTCTGCCGACTGCTCCTCTGCTGTTTTTTTCTTTTGTGCATCTTCATAGAGGGCATTATTTTGAGAAACTGCTGTAAACTCGTCTACCAAGCCAATCAAAGCATCCCCAAAAGCGTTCTGCTCAGACAATTTGGCAAAATTTTGTTCAAAGAGAGGGGATTCCGCTGGAATATAAGGACTTCCCTCCTGCACATGGGATGTACCCAAAATCTGGTCTGCCAAAAGATAGGCTTCGTCCACCTTTTTCTTGTGGACATTCTGGATAACCAAGCCTATGCAGACAAGAATCGCCACAATCCCCAAAATTTTCAGCAGCTTTTTTTTCTGCTCCGGTGTAAATTGGGGCAGCTTCAGCTTCAGGGGCTTTTTATTTTTTGGTGTCTTGGGCTTTTTTGGCTCCTTTGGTTTTTTTATTTTCGGTGTTTTCGTCTTTTTTGTCTTTGGTTCCTTTGGTGTTTTCTTTTTTTTCATACGGCCTTCCCTCCGTTTTTTTGACATTCTTCTACCATTTCCCAGTATAGCAAATGTTATTTTGTATTGCAACAATATCCATCTGCTCCATAGAAAAAAAGCATACTGAAAAGTATGCTCAAGCTGTTGAAAAACCTTTATTTCGGGCGTATCTGAAAACTTCCTTATGAGAAATTTCTGCAGCAAACAAATCACGCAGGGTATATGGAAAAGGATAATCCTCAGAGCTTTCCCCTATGCCTTACTCCAAAACATAAACCGTTACATTTTTTCTGCCCCATCCATAGGCTTCAGAAAGTGTATTGTAGCATACATCCAGTCTGTTTCCCTTGATGGCACCGCCTGTATCCGCTGCAATGGCCACACCATAGCCGGGTACATACACCTTAGAGCCAAGGGGGATAACTCTGGGGTCCACTGCAACAACGCCTTTTCCCGCACGCATCCCTGTTGCTGTAATGCCGTTGCAGCCAGCATCATAGGGGGTATAGGCTGTTGCATTTACGGAAATTGCCTTGGAATATGTGTGACCATCAATGATATTCTGCTTCATGCCTACTTCCACAATGCGGTCTACAGGTGCCTTTACCACCTTTTCTTCCACCAACACCGTTTCTGTCAGCTTGGAGCCTTCATAAATCTCTTTGCTGGTGATGGATGCTGTACCATTTTGCCCTTCCTGCACCACACGCTTTTCGCCATAGGGCAGTGTTTTCACCTGACGCTCCACTGTTTGAAAGGGAATCTCCTTGGAAGTGGATACAGTCTTTTCTGTGATGGCTTCCAGAGAAATAGACATCATATCGGTAACAAGGTCTGTTTCCTTTGCATCTGTCACAACATACTTTGCATTTGTTGTCTTGGAAAGCTCCTCCAAAAGCTCGCCAACAGTTGCCTTTTCTGTGCTTACCATACGGGGTACGCCGTCCAGCTCCATGACAACGGACATAATGCCGTCCTCTTTTTCATAGGCGGATGCTGTGCCGCAGCTCATGGTCAACATAAAAAATACAATGGCAAATATTCTTGTAAGCTTCGTTTTCATTATTTCCTCCTAACACATAAGGTCTTGCAAGAATCCTTATGTTTTTATGTTTTCATATTTTCTATCTAAGGGTTATGCTCTTACAAAAAGAAAGAAGATATATGCTGATATATCTTCATGTCACGGTACGATGCTTATATTAACATATTTGTAATAATTACGCAACCCTTTTTTAAAAAAATTGCAATTTTGCTTATTACAGTCTTATCAAAATTGCAAAAAAATCCCTAGAAATAAAGGTTTTTTCTGCTTTTTACAAAAAGAATAAAAAAATAGCAGATATATATTTTTTTCCTGCATCTGCCATTGTTATTTTTATTTTATTCTTTGTAACAATTCTTCATAAATAGGTTGCACCAATCAGGAAGTGTCCAAAAGACTACAACGAAAAGAATCAGAATCAGAAACTCACATATCATCTCCTTCTGCAATGCCTGTCATTTCTTTTGATACCATTCTCCCATCTCCTTGGGATGACGAATATATCGCAACACTGCCAAAAGTAATATCCGCCACGAATACAGACTGTCGCAATGCAAAGACCTTATGGATACAAAAAGTCCCAAAAAGACACGGCTTTCTGGGACTTTACAATCATCTTACTTTATGCAGTTAAGAAAAGAACACCTTTTTTGCATTCTCAAATGTCAATTTCGCCACATTCTCTGCTGTCGTTCCTTTAATTTCCGCAATCTTTTTCACCACATATTCCAAGTTTCTGGAGTCATTTCGTTTGCCTCTGTTGGGTGTAGGGGCAAGATAAGGGCTGTCTGTTTCAATGAGGATGCTTTCCAAGGGAATATGCTCCACCACTTCCACCAGCTTTTTGGCATTGGAATAGGTCACAACGCCGCCTACCCCAATATGATACCCCATTTTTACATAATCCTCTGCCATCTGCCACGCACCGGAATAGCAGTGAATCACGCCTTTACGCACCTTTGTGCTTTCGATAATGTCAAAGGTTTCCTGTGATGCCTCACGGGAATGAATGACAACAGGCTTATTGACTTCTTCCGCAAGGCGAAGCTGCTGACGGAACCAAAACCGCTGCATTTCCTTGGGATAGCCGTCATCATAATGATAATCCAGACCAATTTCCCCTATGGCAACGCATTTGGGATTTTGACTAAGCTGACGGAGCCTTTCCATGGTCTTTGAGGAAATATCCTCCAGTTCGCCTGGGTGAATCCCCACAGCCGCATAGACATAATCATACTTCTTTGCCAAACGCAGGCTCATTTCAGAGCTTTTCACGTCACAGCCAATATTGACGATATAATCTATACCACCGGCAGGCAGAAGCTCTTGTAAAAGCTCCTCCCTGTCTGTGCGAAACCGTTTATCATCATAGTGTGCATGAGATTCAAAATACATTAGCGAATCCCACTGCCGCTCTTGAAGTCTTTGTCATCCGTTGTCAGAATGGACAGCTTGCCGTCTCCGTCTTCGGCACACAGTATCATTCCGTAGGACATTTCGCCCATCATTTTTCTGGGCTTCAGGTTATAGGCAACCACGACACGCTTGCCTACCAGTTCATCGGGGGCATAGGTTCCCTTGATGCCGGAGAAGATAACTCTTTCTTCCTCACCCAGCTTTACAATATTTCTAAGGAGTTTTTTAGAGCCTTCCACTTCCTTGCTTTCCAGAACCTCTCCGACTTTTAGCTGTACTTTACAGAAATCGTCTATGGTAATTTCCTGAGGATATTCCTCCTCCTTTGCTGCCTCCTGCTTTTTCTGCTGATTTGCAACGGCATTTGCCTGAGAAGCCTTGATGGCTGCTTCCAGCTCTGCCAGTTCCTTCTTCATGTCAATTCTGGGGAACAGTGTTTCGCCTTTGACAGCCTGCAATTCCACAGGCAAAATGCCCCATGTTTTTGTGCTTTCCCAAGAAGTTGCTTCCCCTTCTTTGATGCCAAAGCTTGCCCAAATTTTTTCCGGTGTATTGGGCATAAAGGGCTGAATGAGAATGGAAATAATGCGGATGCTTTCTGCCACATGGTAAAGGGCATTGGCAAGCTCACCCTTCTTTGCTTCATCCTTGCAAAGAATCCAAGGCTGTGTTTCGTCAATGTATTTATTTGTTCTGCGAATGAGGTTCCAAATTTCAATGAGGGCATCGCTGAAGAACATATTCTCCATTTTTTCTTCTACTTTGGGAATGGTTGCCGCTGCCACTGCTTTCAAATCCTCGTCAAAAGCTGTTGCTGCTCTGTCTGCAGGCAATGTGCCGCCAAAGTATTTTTCAATCATCCCTGCCGTTCTGGAAACCAGATTGCCCAAATCGTTGGCAAGGTCTGCGTTAATCCGCTGAATCAGTGCTTCATTGTTGAAGTTGCCGTCCTGACCAAAAGCAATTTCACGCAGGAGGAAATAGCGGATTGCATCCACGCCATACTTGTCCACCAGCACGTTGGGGTCTATGACATTCCCTACGGATTTTGACATTTTGCCGCCATTGATAACCAGCCATCCATGACCAAAAATCTTTTTGGGCAAGGGCAAATCCAGTGCCATGAGCATCGCAGGCCAAATGATGGAGTGGAAACGAACAATCTCCTTTCCTACCACATGAACATCCGCAGGCCAATACTTCCGGAACAGACTCTCATCCTCTGTACCATACCCAAGGGCAGAAATATAGTTGGAAAGTGCGTCTACCCAAACGTATACAAAGTGGTTCAGGTCAAAGTCTACGGGAATCCCCCAATTAAAGGAAGTACGAGAAACAGCCAAAT
>SAMEA104404100__coassemble_568_pt1 | contig 38906 bp, 36 predicted proteins | sample SAMEA104404100__metabat2_low_PE_071 | metagenome-assembled genome bin SAMEA104404100 (sample SAMEA104404100) | Balaenoptera acutorostrata
CTATTATCTGGAGATGATTCGCCAACTTCATATCCGTACCTATGCCTACCTAGGAGAGATGCGTGCATCCACCAATCCCCTTGCCTACTGCGAAGGCGGATTCTATGGCGGTCATTTGGGTATCCATGATAAAATCAAACCGCTTCTAAAAACAGCAACGGCTTCTTTCGGCATTACGGCACTGAACGAATTGCAGGAGCTGTACAACGGAAAATCTTTGGTAGAAGATGGGGCCTTTGCCCTTGAAACATTGCAGCATATTAACGACAAAATCGAAGAATATAAAAAGGCTGACGGCAATCTCTATGCCATCTATGGCACGCCTGCGGAAAGCCTTTGCGGCTTGCAGGTTACACAGTTCCGTAAAAAATACGGTGTTATAGAAAATGTATCTGACCGCCCTTATGTAAGCAATTCTTTCCACTGCCATGTAACAGAGGATATTTCTCCTATTCAGAAACAGGATTTGGAAAAACGCTTCTGGGATTTATCCAATGGTGGGAAAATACAGTATGTAAAATATCCTATTGACTATAATCTGGATGCCATTCGTATTCTGGTACGTCGTGCCATGAAAATGGGCTTCTATGAAGGCATCAATCTTTCTCTTGCCTACTGCGATGACTGTGGACATCAGGAGCTGGAAATGGATGTATGCCCGAAATGCGGCAGCACAAATCTGACAAAAATCGAACGTATGAATGGCTATCTTTCCTATTCCAGGGTAAAAGGCGATACCCGTTTGAACGAAGCAAAAATGGCGGAGATTGCAGAAAGGAAGAGTATGTGATGCACTATCACAATATTACAAAAGACGATATGCTAAATGGCGAAGGGCTGCGTGTGGTGCTGTGGGTAGCAGGATGCTCCCATGCCTGCAAAAACTGCCAGAATCCCATTACATGGGACCCGGATGGCGGTTTGCCCTTTGACGATGCGGCAAAACAGGAGTTGTTCGCAGAGCTGGAAAAAGACTATATCAGCGGGATTACCTTCAGTGGAGGTGATCCCTTATATATGGGCAACCGAAAAGACACCACCACCCTTGCAAGGGAAATCAAGGAACAGTTTCCCCATAAAAATATATGGCTCTATACAGGCTATCAGTGGGAGGAAATCAGTGCATTGCCCATTATGGCAGATATTGATGTACTGGTAGACGGACGCTTTGTAGAGGAATTAAAGGACTCCAAACTACACTGGAAGGGAAGTTTCAATCAACGTATTATTGATGTACAAAAATCCCTTGCCAAAAGCTCTCTGTACCTCTATCCTGCGGAATAAATATAGAAAGGATTTTGAAATGCTTTCCATTAAAATCAAATATTTTACAGATAAAATTGAAAAACTGCGTTACATTGACGGAAAATCCGACTGGATTGACCTTCGTGCCGCAGAGCGTGTAGAGCTAAAAAAAGGGGAATTTAAGCTGATTCCTCTAGGTGTTGCCATGGAACTGCCAAAAGGCTATGAAGCCCATGTGGTTCCCAGAAGCTCTACATTCAAAAATTTTGGTATTATACAGACCAATCATTGTGGTATTATTGATGAAAGTTACTGTGGGGATAATGACCAATGGTTCTACCCTGCCTATGCACTGCGAGATACAGTCATTGAAGTCAATGACCGCATCTGTCAGTTTCGTATTTTTGAGCATCAACCTGCTTTTTCCTTTGCAGAAACAGAAACTTTAGAAGGAGAAAACAGAGGCGGCTTTGGTACAACAGGAAAACAATAAACTGCAAAAAGGCTGTTTCCTTCTCTTTAATTCAAGAAAGAAACAGCCTTTTTTTTAGAAAATCTCAATTAAAAACCATATAAGCAGCCTGCTATTCCCAGTTCATTAAACAGGAAAAAGCGTCCTGAAAACAAAACCAAAATCGCAGGAGCTAGTCCAACAACAGGTACACCCTGACTATATTGCTTCCCCTTTGTACATTTCTGCCAAATCCAATATAGAAAGAAACCAATCACTGCACCTAGTGTATTTGTCATTAAGTCATCCACATCCGAAACACGATAACCTAGCACTTGACTGACCTCAATCAAAAGAGAAAAAGTAAAGCCTGAAAAAAGCACAGGAAGAAAACCATTCTTTTTCTGCCAAATCAAAGGCACTAGAATCCCAAAAGGAACAAAAAGCAGTATATTCAAAAAGAAACCTATGGTATTCACATTGTAAAAGGGACTTAGGTTCACTCCACCTAAGTCAAGCACTACACCGTATTCCAACCCTTGATATAAAGTCCCTGCATCTGTGATGTAAAACACACCACTGATATAAATAGCAAATACAAAAAGGAACAGATATGACCATTTTGCAATCTGTATCCCCTTTTTTCTTTTCATGAATCCTGACAATAAAATCAATAATGAAAATGGAATCCATGCGGACAACAATTCATATCCTAAATAATACATATCTATCCCCCTTATTTCGACTTTCATATATCTGATTTTATCATCCTCTATGATAGAATCATAAGAATAAATTCTTAATATTTATTACAAGAAACTTAAGAAAAATAGTGTTCTATAAAAAAGATACCCTCTCTATCATAACAAATTCATCATAATAGAGAGGGTATTCTATGCTTTCAATTTATATTTTATATTTTATTCTGCTGCAACAGAAGGAGCTACTGCACCTTCAAATGTGCTTGTGATATAGTCTGCAATTTCTTTGGACTGCAATACTTCTACCAGTTTCTGCAGTTCAGGTCTTGCTTCATCACCTTTCTGTACTGCAATAATATTTGCATATGTTTCTGCTGCCAAGGAATCTGCTGCTTCCATTGCCAGTGCATCCTCAATAGAAAGACCGCCACTAAGTGCATAGTTCCCATTGATAACTGCAACATCCAAAGAGGTCATGGACTTAGGCAAAGCTGCTGCTTCCATTTCTACAATTTCTACATTCTTAGGATTTTCTGCAATATCCATTTTTGTTGCATCAACGCCAACGCCATCTTTCAGTGTAATAATACCGTTTTCCTGCAGTAGCAGCAATGCTCTTGCTTCATTTGTAGGGTCATTGGGTACACCAATTTTTGCACCGTCTTTCAGGTCATCCAGTGCTTTTGTGTTCCCTGCAAAAATGCCCATGGGTTCATAATGGATTCCGCCTAAAGACTGTAATTCCATTTTGTTTTCTTCATTGAATGTATCCAGATAAGGCTTGTGCTGGAAGTAGTTTGCATCCAAATCGCCACTATGCAAAGCCTTATTGGGAAGTACATAGTCTGTAAATTCTTTAATTTCCAGTTTAATACCCTGTTCTTCCAGAATAGGCTGTGCTGCTTTCAAAATATCTACATGGGGAGAAGGAGAAGCACCTACTGTAATGGTGACCGCCTCTGCACTTTCCTGTCCGTCTGCCTGAGCATCCTTTTCTGCGTCCTGTGTACCGCCACAGCCTGCCACACCAAATGCCAGTGCTGTTGTCAATAAAATACCTAAAAATTTCTTCATCATGTTTTTCCTCCTTGAAAATGTTCTTTTTTTCTGTATCTATGTAAACTCTTATGAGCTACAGACGTTTATCTGTCCGTTTGGAAATCTGCATCCCCACTTCCTGCAAAACCTGTACAATGATAACCAAAAGTACCACCATTGGCCACATAATATCCGGTCGGAAACGATAGTAGCCATAGTTGATGGCCATAGTGCCAAGACCACCACCGGCAATAAAGCCTGCTGCTGCGGAATAGCCAAGGATTGTTGTCATAGCAATGGCACTGCCCACCAAGAGAGAGGGCTTTGCTTCTGTCAAAAGCACCTTTGTCATAATCTCAAAAGGAGATGCCCCCATGGACTGTGCCGCCTCCACAACTCCTTTGTCCACTTCCTTCAAAGAGGATTCTACCATACGGGCAACAAAAGGAACTGCAGATACAATCAATGCCACGATGGTTGCCTTTGGGCCAATTACGGTTCCCACAACCAATTCTGTAAAAGGAGAGATGGCTACTGCCAAAATCAAAAATGGAATCGAACGCAAAACATTGATGACAATGCCCAAGATTTGATTGAATAACGGCATAGGCTTGATTCCATCTTTATCCGTAGCTACCAGCACAAGTCCCAAAGGCAGCCCTACACCATAAGCAACGACTGTGGAAATGACTGTCATATAGATGCTTTCCCAAAAGGCAACCGCCACTTCTGTCATCATACCACTTTCAAACATGCTCTACCTCCTCTACAATAACCTGCTTTGCCCGCAGATTTGCAATCATTTTTTCTCGCAATGGTTCATCTTCCGGAAGCTGTATCATCATCTGTCCATACACCTTTCCATCAATATTTCTGGTATTTGCCGCCAAGATATTGGCAAGCCCATTGCATTCTATCATCATACTGCCAAGGAGTGGTTCATTGGAATTGCTCTCATCAAATACAATACGGTAGCAATGGGGTACATGACCTTTATAGCCTTCTCTGCTGTCCCCTTCATGAAATACCAGCTCTCTGCCAGCTTCTGTTCTGGGTGCCTGAAAGATTTCCTCCACACTGCCCATCTCTGCAATCAAACCACCGCTGATAATGGCAACTCTATGGCAAATCTCCTGAATCACCTTCATTTCGTGGGTAATGACCACAACAGTAATACCAAGACGCTGGTTGATGTCTTTCAAAAGCTCCAAAACACCTGCTGTTGTATTGGGGTCTAAGGCACTGGTTGCTTCATCACAAAGAAGCACCTTGGGATTTGTGGCTAAGGCTCTTGCAATGGCAACTCTCTGCTTTTGTCCGCCGGAAAGCTGGGAAGGATAGGCGTTCATTCTTTCCTCCAGACCAACCAGCTCCAAAAGCTCTTTCGCTCTCTGCACAGCCTCTGCTTTTTTCACACCTGCAATTTCCATAGGAAAGCAGACATTTTCCAGTGCCGTTCTCTGCATCAAAAGCTGAAACTGCTGAAAAATCATCCCCATGGAGCGGCGTGCCTGCCGCAAATCCTTTTCGGAAAGAGCCGTCAATTCCTGCCCGTCCAGATAAACCTTGCCTTCTGTAGGACGCTCCAAAAGGTTAATGCAGCGTACCAATGTACTTTTTCCTGCACCACTCATGCCAATGATGCCAAAAATCTCGCCTTTTTGAATATCCAAATCAATACCGTGCAAAATTTCCAACGTGCCTTTTTTCTGAGGGAAGGATTTTTTCACCCCACTGAGCCGAATCATAACATCCTTCTGCTCCATTTTATTTCCTCCTTTTTCCATAAAAAAAGCTCTCTCCCTTTGAAATTCACTTCAAAGGGACGAGAGCATATGCTTCGTGTTACCACCCTAGTTCGTCATAGCCTCACAGCCATAACCTTTGCAGGTACGGGCAAAATGCCGATACCCTGACGCTTTTACGGGCGTACCCGTCGCAGCCTAAGAAAATATTTTCCTCGGTACGCAGCTCCAAGACCATCTTCCATTCCTGCTGTATTTCCTCCTTCGCAGCTTTTGGGAGGTTCTCTGTAAAATCTTTCGGAATGTACTCTTCTTTTCATTGCCTTTTACTCTGTTCATTTATCCACCATTATACAACGATTTTTCACTTTGTCAACATGATTTTTTTCTTTTTTCATTTTTTCTGTGCTAGACAGCGTCTTCTGCATCATAAAAATCCATATCCTCTGTTTCTTCTGTACCATAGGCATCTTCCCCATATCTGTCAAAGGGGATATCGTCATAAATAAATGCGTGGAGCATCTCTGCCGCCTGTTCCAAGTCATAGACATAATACCATCTTTCACCAATATATTTTCCCTGCCCCGGCAATGCTTCGTTGGGGAACGCACCAAGCTCCATACCAAGACCTTTGTTCATTCCAATACTGGCAAGGCGTAGAATTTCCTGATTGCTGAGAGAGGTTTCCACCAAAGAGGAAAATCGCTTTACATACACAGGATATTCTGTCATTCTTATGGTTTTTGCTTTTTCAAACAGACAGGCCAAAACATTTCGCTGTCTTTGGGTACGCATATCATCCCCGTCTATTTTTCGGATACGGGCATAGCTAACTGCCTGCGGTCCTGTCAAATGCACCATACCTGTTTCCCATAAGGGTTCACCCGCTAAAAGATAAGCGTTGATTTGCTGCCGTTCCAATTCTGATACCTCTAGGTCAATACCGCCCATGGCATCTATCACAACTGCCAAAGAATCAAAGTTTACACTAACATAATCCGTAATGTCCATGCCAAAATTTTCATTTAATGTCTGTATGGCAAGCTCTGCACCACCATAGGCATAGGCATGGTTGATTTTATCACCACCATGTCCCGGAATGTCCACATAGGTATCTCTCGCCACAGAAACCAGCTTCACCTTACCCGTATCATGATTTACCGATGCCACCATAATGGCATCGGAACGTCCTTCATAAGCATTTTGTCTGGAATCCAAACCAAAAAGTGCAATATTTGTAATACCGGATACTTTGGGCAATTCTTCATTAACCGAAAGCTGTGTTTCATCTACATCTTTTCGCTCCATATCAGAAAGAAGATAAGTAAAAATACCATATGCCACCAAAACCAATGCTGCACAAATACCAAGTGTGATAAACAAGGTCTTTACAAAAAGCCGTCTTTGTCGTTTTTTCCGTTCCCGCTCCTTCTGCATGGTTTCCAGACGAAGCCGCTCTCTCTCCCTCTGTTCTTTTTCCACCTGTTCTCTCCTAAGCTGTTCCTTCAGAAGCCGTTCCTTTCGCAAATACTCTTTTTGCATCTGCTCTCTATGCAGCTGTTTCCGTTGCAGTTGCTCCCGTTGCAGTTGCTCTTTATATTGCTGCTGTGTTTGCAGTCTTGCTTTGTGCAGTTGTTCTCTCTGCATTTTTTCTTTATAAGCACGCTCTTTTTGCAGACGTTCCAGTTCTCTTTCTTTATGATCCAAAACATATTCCTGCCTTTCTTTTTGGAACTGTGTTTTTATCCTACTTATTTTTTGCCGATTTTTTTATTATATGCCCTTTTTCGACAGAATACAATGACAAAAAACTTAAATTCCCCTCTAAAAAAAGAACCAAAACAAATTATTTTCATTTGTTTGGTTCTTCTCTATTCCAAAACCGAAGCTGTCAGCCCTACTCTTTTTCTTCCTTGGTATTCATCCAAGGCTGTCCCTCACAGCCTTTTTTCACTTTATAAATATAGACAAGAAATACAATCTGTATCATAACCATAGTAATCAGAGCAACACTGATGATAGCGGAATGGGCTACCCATAAAATGACCATACAAACAGAAAAAATCACTTTCACATTCCATACTGTCCGCAATGTTTTTCCACCAAGGGCAATCTGCTGTTTTTCCTCAATCTCACAAATACCTCGTATCATTTTATCATCTAAAAGCAATAGCAAAATGGTTCCAATCAAAACAGAAAGCTCAAAAATACTGATAGGAGCTTGTAAAAAGCTCAAGACTGCCAATATCACAGCAAAAGGCTTTCCTCTTTGAAAAAAATAGCTTTGGAATGACATTTGACGAAGTCCTGCAAAAATCAGGATATATCCCAAAAAATCCGGTGGCAAATCAAGCTGTATGCTGCCAATGGTAAAATGCAGAGAAAACAGAATACAAAAGTATCCCCAAAATATGTATCCCATCACTTCCCCCCTTTCTCTTTGATTGTATTTTTTGCCCTATTGTGTATTTTATCTATATTGTTTCACAAAAGAATCGGTTACACTATAACAAAAACGCCCAAACTCTCATTTGAGCGTTTTTCTCATATTTCTTTAAATGAAAAATCAATCTTTAATTTCGTCCCAAATTCCTGCTTTTGTGTAGAGTTCATAAAAATGATTGGTAGGCCCTACGCCTTTACCAATATCAAGAGCATGAGCAATGGCAGTTGTAATATAGTCTTTTGCAATGCGTACTGCTTCTTCTACAGTTTTTCCTTTTGCCAGATTTGCTGCAATACAAGAAGACATGGTGCATCCTGTGCCATGGGTATTCTTTGTGGGAATACGGTCGGAATGTAAAAGCACAATCTGCTCTCCATCAAAAAGCAAATCTGTCGCATCATCCACCAGATGTCCGCCTTTAATGAGGACATTCTTTGCACCCATTCTATGAATTTCTCTGGCTGCCTGTTCCATAGAAGGCAGGTCATTGATGGTAAGTCCTGTAATCACCTCTGCTTCCGGCAAATTGGGCGTTACGACATCTGCCAAAGGAATGAGCCGCTTCATCAGGGCATTCTTTGCCTCTGGCTGCATCAAATCAAAGCCGCTTTTGGAAATCATAACCGGGTCCAGTACCACATTTTGGGGATGATATTGTTCTAATTTATCTGCAATGGCATGAATGGTAGGAATCTGGGAAACCATACCAATTTTTACGGCACTTACCACAATATCTGTAAAAATGGCATCCATTTGTCCCTTGATAATTTCAGGTTCCATATCCTGACAGCCAAAAACGCCTTGGGTATTCTGTACCGTAACCGCTGTCACAACACTCATACCATAAGTCCCCTGTGCGGAAAATGTCTTTAAATCTGCCTGTATCCCTGCACCACCGCAAGTATCAGAGCCTGCTATTGTCAAAACGTGTTTCATATACTGCCTCCTTCTTTTCGTCCATTTTTTCTTTGTCTTTGCTTATTCTATCCAAAATACCGTCAACACTCCCGAAGCCTTTTTATTTCTCTGTTTCGGCTGTTTCCTCTTTTACATCTCCTTCTGCAGGTTCTGCATCAGCGGTAGACTCTGTGCCTTTGACAGCTTCCGAAGCCTGACTGTCTTGTTCTGCCTGTGTTCCATAATCCCCTTTGGCTTTTTCTGCTGCCTTTTCTTCCCCTTGTTCTTCTGCTTCAGCGAAAGGCATCGAATTTCCCGTCAATTCCAAAAGCTTTTCCAGAGGATAATATAATTCTCCATCCACTGTATAGCCCTGCATGGATACATCCTTATCCTCATAGGTTACATGAACATCCAGCTTTTTTGTAATCAAACGGTTATTTTTTTGCATAAGCAGTTCATTACCCAGTAAAATGGTATTGCCCTCTGCTTTCATCACCAGTGTATTTTCATTTGGAGCATATACCGCAGAAAAGCCTTCCTTCTGCTCTGCCATCATCTTTGCAAAATCCCGCAGACAGACATATTCTGTCCCCATAATATCCAAGGTGGAAAGGGTATATCTCTTTTCCCCCATCTGCATTTCCTTTGGCAGCAGCTTGCGTTCATTGGAAAGTCCAACCCATCCTAGCTCATAGGGTTTGATACGGTCTGTGTAAACACCGCTGACTCCCATGGCAAGAAGCTCTGACATCTGCATATAGCGGTTGATGGTATGCACATAAACCTGTATCCCCTTATCCTTTAGTGTTTTTACTGCAGCAGGTGTTGCACGGCTTGTTGCCATGGTCACAACGCCTACATTATTTTCTGCACAGAATTTTGCAGTTGCTTCATAGTCTACATCTTTTTGCTGATACAGCGTATAAATCCACTGGGGAAAATCATAAACCTCTTTAATCCATCCCAGCATTTCCTGACTGTATATCTGGGGAATAATGCGATTTAAAATCTCCGGCTCTCCCAAATTTTCTGCAAGTCTTTTTAAATCACGAAACTGTCTTTGCACCGTCTGTTTATCGGTATTTTTGGTATCTGTTACCAAATAAACATCTTTGTATTCATCCATCAAACGCAAAAGCTCTCCTGCCGTCAGTGGTGTTTGCTCGTACACAATTTTTGTATCCTGAAATGTTTTTGTATCCATCACAGGATTTCCCTTTGGTTTTATTTCCAAACGATAATAGCTGCCGCCTGTGTCAAAATCATGGCGTACCACAAGGGTATTGTCTGATGTATAAACAAAATCCGCTTCCATAACACGATAGCCGTTTTCCCAAGAGGAAATAAAAGCCTCCTTGGAATTTGTTTCTATTTTTCCTTCATATTCTCCAAGTGCATGAGCAATAAGGGGATTGCCTGCCGTCCAGCTGTTTTCCGCTGCAAGAACAGTTCTCCCCGGAAACAGCATAACGCCCAGCATAGCAGCCATTGCCACTGCACTTAATCTCTGTTTTCTCATTCTATCACTCCAAAATTTTCCTTTTCATCCATAAGGGAAAAAGACAGGGAATCCCTGTCTTTTTCTTTGTATTTTATTCTTCGTCTTCAAATAATTCATCAAAAGCAGCGGAAACCTTGTCGAATTCATCATCATCTTCAATGACATCCAACTGAATTTCCTCACCTGCTTCTTTGTATTCATACAGCAATACTGTATCATCCTCCAAAGGCAGAAGTGCAATATATTCCTTGCCTTCCAGACCTTCTACAGAAAAAATACCCAGAATACCACATTCCACTTCTGTATCATCATCCAATGTGAGGAACATAGTTTCCAAATCCATTACTTCTTCTTCATGATCGTGGTCATGTCCGCATCCGCATCCGCAGCTATCGCTCATATTCTTTTCCTCCTTTAATATATGTTCTAATTGCATTTCCTTTCTATCATACCGTATTACACGGCTTTCGACAACCATATTTACAGAAATTTTAATCTTTTTTTCTCGCTGTTTTTTCTGTTTTCTTCCAATTTTTCTTTTCTGCCTTTTGGAAAGAGCTTTTTTCCTTTTTGGGCGGCTTTTTCTTTATATCCAAATCCTTTTTTGTTTTTTGGCTGTCTGTCAGCTTGCCGCCTACCATATCTTTTTGTGCAAAGGAAATCCCCCACGTCTTTTCGTATTTGTGTACAAATCGGCGTTCATAGGGTGTAACAATGGAAATGGCACAGCCCCTTTCTCCCTGTCTGCCGCAGCGTCCTGCACGATGCAGATAATGAACAGGGTCTTCTGGAATATCCAAATTGATGATATGAGTCACTTGAGAAATATCCAGTCCCCTTGCCCCAATATCCGATGCCACCAGCACAGAAACACGACCTGCACGAAAGTCATCCAGTGCATTTTTCCGCTCAAGCTTACCTGCCTGTCCATAAATCCCTGCCGCTTCTATGCCATGATGCAGGAGCTTGTCCACCGTCACCTCAATGTTTTCGGGATTATTGAGAAATACAATGGCTTTTTTCGGTTTTTCCCCTGCCAGTATCTTGCGAAGCATGAGAAACTTTTCTCTATGGGTTGTCAAAATATAATAATGAGAAATATTTTCCGGTACAGTGCCTTGCTGTTCTTTTCCCTCCAAAAAGAGAACATTGTCTTTCATAATGCTTTCTGCCCGTTTTTTTGTTTCTGTGCTGACAGATGCAGAAAGCAATACCAGCTGCCTGTCACGCAAAGTCGTTTTAATCACCGCTTCCACCGCAGACAAATTCCCATCTTCTAACAGTCTGTCCCCTTCGTCCAGTACAATGGTTTTTACCAGATGTGCCTGTATCTTCTTTTTATGTATCAAATCCAGTATACGTCCTGTAGAACCTACTACAATACGAGGCTTTCCTTTCAGCTTTTCAATCTGTCTTTGAATACCAGCAGTGCCGATAATCAATGCACAGCCTACATCCATCCCTGCATTTTCTGCAAGAAGCTCTGCTTGTTTGTGTACCTGTGCTGCCAATTCGTGAGTTGGTGTCAGAATCATGACCTGTGTTCCTCTCTGCTTCATATCCAACTTCATAAACAAAGGCAAAAGATATGAAAGCGTCTTGCCTGAGCCTGTTTCTGACCGTCCCACAATATCCTGCCCTGTCAAAAGGGCAGGAATCATTTTTTCCTGTATATCCGTAGGCATGGTAATTCCCTGCTTTCCCAAGGCTTCCACCAAAGCAGGCATCACACCCAATGCCGCAAAATCTTTTTCCATATCAAAAATCCTTTCGTCATCTTCTTTCCCAGTGTTATTGGTATTATATCTGTTTTTTCCCTGTCTGTAAACGGTTTCATAAGCCAGCTTCTCCTGCACTGAAATAGGACAGGATGCCACAATAGATTGCCCATGCCACTTTCTCCTGATAGACGGCATCATTCAGGAGCCGTTCTTCCTCCTGATTGGAAAGAAAACCGCACTCTACCAATGCTGCCGGAATTTCTGTATTTCGCAGCACATAATAATCTTCATTTGGCTTTGCCATACGGGTATTTTCTTCATTCAAACGCTGTTTTAAGCTATCTTGTATTGCCTCTGCAAGACGTTTTCCCTTCTCACTGCTTTTATGATAAAAAACTTGTGCCCCTTTTACATTATGAGAAGAAAAGGCATTTTGGTGAATACTAATAAAAATATCTCCTCCGCTTTCATTGGCAATGGTCTTTCTTTCCTCCATATCCTCTCTTTTTTTTGTACCCAAGGCTGCTTCATCTGTTCGAGTCATATAAACCGTTGCACCGCCCTGCTCCAAAAAGGCCGCCAGCTTCTTCGTGATGGCAAGATTCAGCTCCTGTTCATTCCTTCCGTAATGTCCTGTCTTTCCCGGATCCCAGCCACCATGCCCTGCATCCAGCACCACAATTTTTTGGCAAACCGGCAGCATAACTGCTTTTCCTTCTGTATTTCTTATATGTACCATACAGCAAACAATAAGCAGTGTACAAGCTAGAAGCAAAAACCTTCTGGAAATCGCCCTTTTTCCTTCCTTCATGCTATGCCCCCTTTCTGTGCTACCTTTCTGCACTATTATATGAAAGAGGGAAAAAAACTTCCCCAAAACAGATTGTCTTTTTTATAAAATTCCTCTGTCTGTGAAAAATGACGGTTTCTTTCCTATTTTTTTGGCTTTTTTTGCCTTTTCCTCCAAAGATTCTCCTGTATACCATAAAAACCTTTTTTCAGGTTGACGCATCCTTTTCCCATGCTATAATTGCATTTATATAATGATTTCATATGGGAAACAAATGTCTTTTTTTATAACTATTTCCCGCATGAAGCCCACTGATTTTGGTGGGTTTATTTATATTTTTCATCAACTAAACGTAATTTTTTAAGGAGGCTTATTTTATGCAAAGAGTTTACAATTTTTCAGCGGGACCATCTATGTTGCCTTTAGAAGTACTGGAACAGGCACAGAAAGAATTTGTCTGTTACGGTTCCTCTGGAATGTCAGTCATGGAAATGAGCCACCGTTCTAAAGACTTCGGTGCGATTATTGACAAAGCACAGGCAGATTTACGGGATTTGATGCACATTCCCGATAACTATAAAGTTCTGTTTTTACAGGGCGGCGGCTCTACCCAATTTGCCATGATTCCCATGAACCTGATGAACAAAAACAATAAGGCAGATTATGTTCTGACAGGACAGTGGGCAAAAAAAGCAGCTGAAGAAGCCAAGCGTTATGGAAAGGTCAATATTGTGGCTTCTTCTCAGGATACCACCTTCGACCGTATTCCGGAAGTCAAGGCATCCGATTTTGACCCTGCGGCAGATTATGCCTATATTACCATCAACAACACCATCTATGGCACACGTTGGACAGAGCTTCCTGATACAGGAAATGTTCCTCTGGTTGGAGATATGTCCTCCTCTATTTTGTCTGAGGAAATTGATATTACAAAATTCGGTCTGCTTTTTGCAGGGGCACAGAAAAATCTGGGGCCTGCCGGCGTTACAGTTGTCATTGTGCGGGAAGACTTGATTGGCAATGCTATGGAATTTACTCCTACTATGCTGCAGTATGATATTCACGCCAAAAACGACTCTCTCTACAACACACCTCCCACCTATGGCATTTACTTCATGGGCCGTGTATTTGAATGGGTGAAAAAACAGGGTGGTGTTGCCGCCATGCAGAAAAAAAATGAAGAAAAGGCTGCCATCCTTTATGACTTTTTGGACGCATCCTCTTTATTCCGTGGCACTGTTGTAAAAAAAGACCGCTCCCTTATGAATGCACCCTTTGTTCTGCCCACAGATGAACTGAATACAGCTTTCATTGAAGAAGCAAAAATGCAGGGCTTCGTAAACCTAAAAGGACACCGTACTGTAGGCGGTATGCGTGCCAGTATGTATAACGCCATGCCCAAGGAGGGCGTGGAAAAGCTGGTACAGCTTATGGAAAAATTTGAACAGGCACACAAATAAAAGCTGTCTGTATAGATTCGATATAATAGGAGGATATTTTTATGTATACCATTCGTACTTTAAATCAGATTTCCAATGTAGGACTTGCCAAATTGCCCAAAGATAAATTTACTATAGATGCAGAGGCACAAAATCCGGAGGGTATCATCCTGCGTAGCTTTGATATGCACGGTATGGAGCTGAATGATACGCTGCTGGCTGTTGCCCGTGCAGGTGCAGGTACAAACAACATTCCCATTGCGGAATGTTCCCTGCGGGGCATCCCTGTATTCAATACCCCAGGTGCCAATGCCAATGCTGTAAAAGAACTGGTGCTGGCAGGGCTTCTCGTATCCTCCCGCCGTCTTATTAACGGTTCCAAATGGGTACAGTCCCTGGCAGGTACAGAGGATATTGAAAAACAGGTGGAAGCCGGAAAAAAACAGTTTACAGGCCCCGAAATCTCCGGCAAAACACTGGGTGTTATCGGTTTGGGTGCCATTGGCGTAAAGGTTGCCAATGCAGCCATTGCATTGGGTATGGACGTTATCGGCTATGACCCTTTCCTGACCTTGGAATCTGCATGGCATTTGTCTGCTACCGTAGACAAAGCAGAATCTCTGGAACAGCTTGTGGCAAACAGCGACTATATTACACTGCACATTCCACTGAATGACAATACAAGAAACACCTTTGATAAAGAATTATTTGCTGTTACCAAAAAAGGCATCCGTCTATTGAACTTTGCAAGAGGTGGTTTGGTAGACCACGTTGCCTTGAAGGATGCCATTGACGAAGGCATTGTAGCACGCTACATCACAGATTTCCCCAGTGCAGACCTTCTGGGCAATGATAGTATTATTGTGACACCCCACTTGGGTGCATCCACGCCGGAATCCGAAGAAAACTGTGCAGAAATGGCAGCAGAAGAGCTGCGGGATTATCTGCTCTATGGCAATATCAAAAATTCCGTCAACTTTCCCGGTTGTGTAGTACCTTATTCCGGCAAACCTCGTATTGCCATTTCCCACTCCAATATTGTCAATATGATTGGGCAGCTGGGTGCTGTATTTACAAAGCACCACATTAACATTGATAAAATGGTCAATAACTCCAAGGGAGAATTGGCTTACAATATCATCGTTTGTGATAACCTTCCTGAGGACGAAGATGCTTTCCTAAAAGAATTGTACAGCATCAACAGCGTTCGCCGTGTTCGTCTTTTGAAGTAAGAAAAAAGGAGTATATTTATGACAACAATCAGACCTTTTGCAGGCATACGCCCTGCACCACAATATGCAAAAGATGTGGCAGCATTGCCCTATGATGTAATGAACAGCGAGGAAGCAAGAGAAATGGTAAAGAATAAGCCCCTTTCCTTCCTCCATATCGACCGTGGAGAAATTGACCTTCCCGAAGGCACAGATCCCCATAGTCCAGAGGTATACGAAAAAGCAAAGGAAACCTTCCGCCGTTTTGTGGACAGAGAAATTTTTATACAGGATGAAGAACCCCGCCTGTATATCTATCGTTTGACCATGGATGGCAGAGTGCAAACAGGGCTTGTGGTTTGCACCTCCATTGACGAATATCTCAACAACACCATCAAAAAGCATGAATTTACCCGTGCCGACAAGGAGGCAGACCGTATCCGTCATGTAGATACCTTAAATGCCAACACAGGCCCTATTTTCCTTGCCTACAAGGAAAACCACGATGCAAGAGCCATTCTGGAGGGCTGGACGGCATCTCATGCCCCTATATACGACTTTGTGGCAGAGGATGGCATTACACATACTGCATGGGTAATTGACAGCGAAACGGAAATCAGTATGCTGACAGAAAGCTTCCGTCATGTAGACAGCCTGTATATTGCAGACGGTCATCATCGGAATGCCTCTGCTGTAAAGGTAGGCTTAAAACGGAGAGAAGCACATCCCAACTATACAGGCGAGGAAGAATTTAACTATTATCTGTCTGTATTATTCCCTGCGGATGAACTGTTTATACTGGATTATAACCGTTTGGTAAAAGATTTGAATGGTCACAGCGAAGAAGACTTTCTTGCAAAGGTGCAGGAAAAATTCGTTCTGACACCCCATGCAGAAAAATCTCCCGTGCATCCGCCAAAGCCGCATAGCTTTGGGATGTACTTATCCGGAAAATGGTATTTGATGGAAGCCAAGGAAGAAATCCTTTCCGACCATCCCGTAGATGGTTTGGATGTTTCCATTTTACAAAGAGAGCTGCTGACACCTATTCTTGCCATTGGTGATCCCCGTACCGACAAACGTATCGACTTTGTTGGGGGTATCCGTGGTCTTGGCGAGCTGGAAAAACGAGTAGACAGTGGCGAAATGCGTCTTGCCTTCTCCATGTATCCTACCTCCATGGATGAACTGATGGCAACAGCCGACGCAGAATTGACTATGCCGCCCAAATCCACATGGTTTGAACCAAAGCTGAGAAGCGGTCTGTTTATCCATGATTTAGGAGAATAACGCAAATATCCTATAAAAAACAAGAGCAGTCAGAGATAAAAAATCTCCGCCTGCTCTTTTCTGTAAAGCTAACCATCATAATTTGTCTTTTTCCTGCCAATATTGCAATTTGGGAAGCTGTTCTGTAAAATAAGCCCGTGCCTGCTCCGGCGGCCAACGGTCATTTGACATATGTGCAACAAGAAAATCTGTCAACTCTGCAAGATTTTTGTAAACAAATCTTCCATCTGTATAGCACCATTTACAATAGCTCTCATTGTATGTGCCATCCAATTCTTTGCTGAGAAAGGAGTCCTCCAAAGGCATACCACAGCACTGACAAATGAGCTGCTGCGGAGAGCCTAAAAGCGTGTTGATGGAAACATCAAAGAGTAAAGATAATTGTTGCAAGGTGTCTGTATTGGGAATGGTTTCTCCATTTTCCCAACGAGATACTGCTTGTCGGGTAACATAGACCTTTTCTGCCAATTCTTCCTGAGATAATTTATTTTTTGTCCGAAGTTTAAAAATGACATCCTTTGTTTTCATAATCTTGATCACCTCATCAATATTATGCCATTGTCCCTTTCAACAAGCAAGCAACCAGTTGTTGCAGTCTTTTCCTCCCAAGCTTTTTATGCACCCATACCAAGGAACATACCCAAAATATAGGGAATCAGCCAAAACAGCCATACCACAATACTAAATTTATGAAAATTCCTAAGTTTTTCTTCCGTTCCACGGACATAAACCACCGTTGCCCATACTGCATGACACAGCATCAAAAGAATCGCAAGTGCACCTGTAATCCCGTGAGCACTGAACAAATTCGCTTTTCCCGCCATATCGGACATAATACCGGTGCCAATGGTATCAAAAAGGAATCCCATCCAAAAGATGATGACGTGTTGTTTTTGTAAAATTCCTTTTTTTCGTTCTCCAAATACACCGATTGTATAAAAAATCAACGCAAGTGTAATGGTTATCATCGCAAATACCAATTTTATTGGCATACTGATTCCTCCTTTGTTTCTGATTCTATTCTAAAGCTTGCTTATTTATGGATGAAAAAACGATATGGCTCTGTTAATACAGTTTTTTGCAAAAGCTAGCTGTATTAACATCGCAATCTGCCAAGTATTGATTGTACGCCAGTTCTCCTGCAAACTTTTTCTTTTAAAAATATTGCTGTATACATAAAACCACATCAATACAAACATTGCTTAGTATAGGACAGCACATTCTTTTTGTCAAGAAAAACGCAGAAACACCGCCAAGAAAAATACAAAATTTCCCAATCATAAACAAAACTTTTCTTGGCATACTAATCAAAAAGGAGGGCTGAAAAAAATGAATAAATTTACTACAGGTGTCTTATTGGGCAGTGTTGCCGCACTGGCAGGTGTTGGCTATCTCATGCAGGATAAAAAATCCTATCATAAGCTGGTGAAAAAGGGAAAGCGTATGGCAGTAAAAGCAGAAGAAGTCATGGATGATATGATTGATGACCTACTGGATAAATAAATGCTTATAAAAAACTCAAGCAAGAATGATATGCACCCCAAAAGCGAAACACTTTTGGAGTGCATATCAGAGGTTAATGGGTTTTTTCACTTTTATACCAAAGGCTCTGCGTCCAAATACTGCAAAATTGCATGATAGTATGCTTCTGCTGCTCTTTGACAGCCCTGAGGCGTTGCAAATTTTTCCACATCGCTTTCATTGGTCAGGAAGCATTGCTCCACCAATACAGCAGCACAATCCATATTTTTGAGCATTCCAAAGGTATCGTAATCATACAATGATGTATCCGAAGATTCTACCAGTATTTTCTTTCCATCTGCACCATAGTAGCCAAAACGAATCCCATCTATCCCCCGCAGCCTTGCACCTGCTGCTTCCATTTCCGATGCCAAGCAAGCAGCAAAGGAAAGACTTTCTTCATGATTTTCCATACCGGGTACAGAAGGATAGCACTCAAAACCATACCCATTCCCTCCATCGCTGGAATTACCATGAATGGACAGCATGACATCCGGCTTCACCTTCACAAATTTATGGTTTCGCTCATTGATTCCCTTGGTTTCTCCATTTTTTCTGGAACGTACAACACGGAATCTGCCGTCCTCCTTCAAAAGCTCCTCCAGTGCATCTGCGGTATTTTCCGCAAGTGTCACTTCCTGTATAATACCATCTGCACCAATATCCTCTCCGCCATGCCCCGGATCCAATGCCACAATATAGGGCTTTCCGAAATAAAAGTACAGCATATACCCCACATAGCCTATGGCAAAGAGCAAAATCACAACCCAGAAACGAGAAAGCATACCTTTTTTCTTCTGCCGACGTTTGGATTTCTGTTTTGCCTTTTGTGGATGGGATTTTCTTTTTTTATTGGGAGGCTCATACTCCCGCCAGTTTTTCCCTTTCACCCTCTCGCCTCACTTTCTTTAAAGAGAAAAGCTATCTCCTTCCTTTGTAAGTGCCATAATTTTTGTGCCATATGGCTTTTTCTTTAATTTTTTACAAACAGAAAAATCTCCCCAGAAGTGCATGGGAAATAAGGATTTTGCCCCTATTTTTTTCATGAAATAGTCTGCTGCCATATCATATCTCTTTTCCAAACGGGGGTCTGCTGCAATAAAAGCTACATCAATCTCCTCACCCTTGAGCTTATCTGTTTCACCGCAATAGCTTTTTGCAATATCCTCCAGAAATTCTTCGCTTTCTCCGTCCCAATGCCACCAGTTCAAATCGCCGCCATGGTACAGCGTCTTTCCCTCTGCCTTTACCAGAAATGCAACGCCTTCATCATTTGACTGCAAAGTAGAAATTTCTATGCCATCCACTTCTGTTTTTTCATGGGGCTTCATAAAAATAGCTCTCCCTTTAAAATCCCGTGGCACAGACACATCTGATGACAAAATATAGGTTACATCCTTTTCCCATTGAAAAATTGCTTGGTCAAAGTGATCCGCATGAGCATGGGATACAAAAATATAAATCTTTTTATCTTGATACCCAGAAATATCCACAGCTGTATGTTTGCCACCACCTGTATAGTAATCGAATATCAGCACAGTATGTGGCATTTCTGCCAAAAATCCACTATGATAAAGATAGGTAATCTGCACGTTTTCTCCTCCTTTTCTTTTTTCCGTATTTATCAAATTCCTCGCACTGCACCTGTTTCCGGATTCATAACAAAGCCCAATACTTCTACATCTTTATGAATCAGCGGATGCTCTTTGATAACATCTACCGTACTTTGTACAGAAGCACAAATATCCCCGAAACCTGTGAGCCATTCCTCCAAATTTTTATGATTAGCGTCTATATGCTCAATCACATCATCAGAAATGCCTTTCTCCCGCATCTTTGCAATCATTTCTTTTCCATCCAAGGCACGACCACCGCAATCGTCATGCCCAATGACAAGAATCGTATCCACCCCTAATTCATAAATTGCCACAAGCAGGCTAAAAATCACACTACCATAGGGATGCAGTACACGCCCGCCTGCATTTTTAATGAGCTTTACATCCCCATTTTGGATACCAAGTGCCGCAGGCAAAAGCTCTGTCATGCGGGTATCCATACAGGAAAGAATAGCAATCCTTCTGTCCGGATACTTTGTGGTAGCATAGCGTCTATACATTTCATGGTCTACAAAAACCCTATTATATTCCAGCATCTTTTCTACACGTTCATTCATAAAAAACCCTCCTATCACTTTTTCCTTCTGCCACTTTGTATTTTCAGCGTCAGAAATATCAAAAGAAACCAAAGAACAACCAGTCCCAACGCCAAAGGAATAACATGATGCAAAAGCCAATCACCGGGAAGCCGCTTCGACATAAGCCAAAGGATGACTCCTGCTGCCACAATATAAAGCACTGTCACCAACTGCATGGTATGCTGTATTTTTTTCATCTGTAACCTTCTTTCCTATATTTTGTTTCCATATTTATTATAAAACTACTATAAAAGAAAAGCAAAGGGGGAATCCTACAAAAAAATTCCTTTTTTCTAAAAAATCCTGCACAAGGAGATTTTCCGATACGCTCTGATTCCATATAAAAAAAACCCATAAAATATGGGTTTTTTTTTATATGAGCAGATCTGTAAGCCGGGTCCTGTCGTGGACAGCCATCTATCTTGGTCTGTTGTTGCCAACAGCATCATGCGACTTTTTGCAAGGAGAAGCGAGCAGCCTCTTGCATCCTCTTTCGTCTTGCTTCGGGTGGGGTTTACATAGCCTTCGCCGTTACCGGAGAAGCGGTGGGCTCTTACCCCACCTTTCCATCCTTACCTGCAAAAAAACAGGCGGTTTATTTCTGTTGCACTATCCTTAGAGTCACCTCCACCGGCCGTTAGCCGGCACCCTGCTCTATGAAGCCCGGACTTTCCTCACTTTCCGAAAAAAGCGCGACTGTCTAACCTACTCATATTCTGTATTATACGCAAACGGCTGTTTTTTGTCAAACCTTAAAGCAGCTTCCACCGATAAACTCTTTGATAAGAGAATTATTGGGGATTTCCGTCCCTGGTGCAGCAAGGAAATAGCCCATAAATTTTATCAGGCGTTTTGCCGTAATGTATTCCGGTAAATCCGGGCCAATACGGAACAGCTGTGGCTCTACATATTGCTTTAATATACTCAATTCATAGATGGTTGCAGAATTGAATACGGCATCTGCGTGCTCCTGAAAAGGGAAAATATTTTGTTCTTCTCCATTTGTAACATCATTCCATGTGCGGATGGTTTCAACGGCATCTCTGCCACGGAACTGATTATCCCGCACAATACGGCGAATCAGGCGGCTGTCAGATGTAGAAATGCGGTTATGGTCATCTACATTGAGCTGGGTAATGGCACTGATAAATATTTTAAATTTCTGCTCTGGAGGAATTTCTGATGTGAGCCTGTCATTCAGCCCATGAATTCCTTCCAAAACCAAAACTTCCCCATCTTGCAAATGAACCTTATTCCCATTATACTCCCGTTTACCGGTCATAAAATTATAATAGGGCAGTTCCACTTCTTCCCCTGCAATCATCCGTTTCAAATGGTCATTCAAAAGAGATAAATCCAGTGCTGTAATATGCTCAAAATTCTTCTTGCCGTTTTCATCTACCGGTGTTTTCTCTCGTTCAATGAAATAATCATCCAAGGACAGCTTATGGGGTTTTACACCCAATACCTGCAGCTGAATACAAAGGCGATTGGCAAAAGAAGTCTTGCCGGAAGAGGAAGGGCCTGCAATCAATACAACACGCACCTTGTCCATACGCTGATGAATCATATCAGCTATTTCTGCCACCTTCTTTTCATGCAGTGCTTCGTTAATGCGAATCAAATCCCCAAAACGCCCTTCTACAATGGTGCGGTTTAGCTCTGCCACATTGTTTACGCCCATAAGCTGGCACCAACGCATCTGTTCCAAAAATACACCGCTGATTTTCTGGGGATCTGTAAATACACGCAGTGTATCGGGCTTTTTCTGGTCAGGCATCCGCAGCAAAAAACCGTTTTCATACGCCATCAGACGAAATACCTGTATATTCCCTGTACCGGACGGCATATAGCCATAAAAATAATCGTAATATCCATCCAATTCATATAAATTCATATTGGATGCACGGCGATAGCGGAACAGCTCTGCCTTATCCTCCATACCCTGTTCCTTTGCGATTTGAATCGCTCTTTGCTTTTTCATGGTATGCTTTTGAATAGGAAGGTTCGCTTGTACATACTCCCGCATTTTATTTTCTATTTTCCCCAAAAGCTCTGTTGTGATTTCCACTTCAGGCTTGCGAATTTCACAATACAAATTCTTTTCCAAAGAATGCTCAATGACCACAAGGGCATCCTTTCCCAAAACATACCGCACTGCCTTTACCATAAGGAAGCACGCACCTCTGCGGTATACCCGCATAGCCTCGTCATCTTCCAGCCCCATAAATGTAATATCCTCCATAGAATAAACATGGCTGCGTAATTCCCGCAAAACATTCCCCTGTCTTGCCAAAAGAATAGGGCCTTCCACCTGCGTCGAAAAATCTTTTGCAATGTCTGCAAAAGTCATTCCCTCTGCAAAAGGTATCCTTTCCCCCATGACTGTTATCATCGCTTTTTCCATTATGCCACCTCCGCAAATTATATACTCCAAAAGGTCTGTCCATCTATTTCTGAACATATCACCTCAATGTCCCAATTTTCCTTTTCTGCCGCCTGTGCCAATTTCTCCTGCAATACAGGAACAATAAGGGCTTCGCTGGCATAATGGGTCACATCGGCAACGCAAATGCCTGCCTCCACTGCTGCCTGTGCCTCATGAAATTTCATATCTCCTGTCAAGTAGGCATCTGCTCCCTGTTGTATCGCTGTATCCAAAAGACTGGCACCACTTCCTGTACAAAGTGCCAACTTCTTTATCATGGTATGCCTTTCCCCTGTGAGTCTGATATGGGAAAGCCCCAGCTTTTGCCGCAAATTCTCTGCAAATTCTGCAAAAGGTACTGGATTTTCCAAAACACCTATACGCCCAATCCCTTCTGTATTTCCCTTCTGACGTAAAAGGAAACGGTCATATGCCACTTCTTCATAGGGATGGACTGCCACCATCGCTGCCAATACCTGCCGAACTTTGGATGCCGGTATAACGGTTTCCAAGCGAATCTCCTCTGTCCGTTCCAATGTACCCTGCTGTCCCACATAAGGATTCGTACCCTCCAGCGGCAGAAAAGTACCCTCCCCCTCTGTACCAAAGGTACAATGGGCATAATGACCAATACAGCCTGCACCTGCCTTGCATAGAGCATCCCGCACCTGCTCTTTATGAGATAAGGGAACATAGACCACCAGCTTTTCCAAATCCTCTGCAAAGGTTTCTTCCAAAGGCTCTGCTTCTTTCAAACCAATAAGATTCGCCAATACATCATTTGTTCCGCCCTTTGCAATATCCAGATTGGTATGTGCCGAAAAGGCTGCAATATCATGGGAAATCAGGTCATATATCTTTTTCCCCAAAGGGGTATCTGCCGTAATGCTCTCCAATTTCTGAAACAACAGAAAAGGATGATGGGTCACAATCATATTTGCTTCTTTCTCTACGGCTTCCGCAATGACTTCTTTTGTCACATCCAATGCCACCAATACTTTTTTTACTGTACGCTCCGGATTTCCCACTGCAAGCCCCGGTCTATCCCAGCTTTCTGCGAAATGTGCCGGTGCAATATCCTCCATTACTGCCATAATATCTCTTACCTTTGCTTCTGCCATGCTTTCGCCTCCTGTATCTGTCTTAGGCTTTCTGTTACTTCCTGCAGTCTTGCCAAGGCTTTTTCCGATGGATTTTGCCGCAGCCGTTCCTCTACTTTTTGCAGCTGCCTTTCTTCCTGCTCCAATTTTTCCAAAAGAAGTGGACTGCCTGTTTCCAGCAATATTTTTCCATAACGGTATTCCGTTTTGGTTTCGTACCGCTCCTGCCCATGAACACAGCGTAACACCGTATAATATTTTCCATCCTCCTTCAAAAGGACTTCATCTGCAATGGAAAAGCCCATGCCATGAATATACCGTCTTACTGCATCCATATCATGCTGCGGGGACAGCACCAATTCTTTTAAGCCCTGCACAACGGCTTGACTGTCCTCTAAAATATGTATGGTCAGCATACCACCCATACCGGCAATGACAGCCGTTTCCACTTCTCTTGGCTTTACGGGACAAAGACCGCTTCCAAGACGTGTTTCTATAGCCTGTTCCGCTCCCATGCGGCTGATATTCTCTTTTGCCCGTGCCAAGGGCCCTTGATTGATGTCGCAGGCAAGTGCCTTTGTCACCTTTCCCATTTCCCATAAATATAAAGGAACATAGGCATGGTCAGTACCAATATCTGCCATAGTGGAATAAGAAACAAATGCCGCCACTTGCTGCAACCGTTTTGATATTTCCAAAAAAACGCAACTCCTTTTTTCTCTTTCTCTAAAACAAAAAACGGGCGTATGGGATACACCTTGTCCCGAACACCCGTCTTACATCTGTTTGTTTACTGCACGATAATCCCTTATTCCAAATAATCCTTCAGTTTTTTGCTACGGCTGGGATGACGCAGTTTTCGCAGTGCTTTTGCTTCAATCTGACGGATACGTTCTCTTGTTACATTAAATTCCTTTCCCACTTCTTCCAAGGTTCTGGCACGCCCATCGTCCAGACCAAATCTAAGACGCAGTACTTTTTCTTCTCTTTCTGTCAGGGTATCCAAAACTTCAATGAGCTGTTCCTTGAGCAGTGTAAAAGCTGCTGCCTCCGCAGGTGCAGGAATATCATCATCCGGAATAAAATCTCCCAAATGACTGTCTTCCTCCTCACCAATGGGCGTTTCCAGAGAAACGGGTTCCTGTGCAATCTTCATGATTTCACGAACCTTTTCTTCCGGCATCTGCATTTCCACAGCCAGCTCCTCTGCTGTTGGTTCTCTGCCCAGCTCCTGCAAAAGCTGTCTGGAAATGCGAATGAGCTTATTGATGGTTTCTACCATATGCACAGGGATACGAATGGTTCTTGCCTGATCGGCAATGGCTCTTGTAATGGCCTGACGAATCCACCATGTTGCATAGGTGGAAAACTTATAGCCTTTGTGATAGTCAAACTTTTCTACCGCTTTAATCAAGCCCAGATTCCCCTCCTGAATCAAATCCAAAAAGAGCATTCCACGACCTACATATCGCTTTGCAATGCTGACAACAAGACGCAGATTGGCCTCTGCCAATTTTTTCTTTGCCTTTTCGTCGCCTTCCTCCATACGCTGTGCCAGCTCTACTTCTTCTTCCGCAGACAAAAGAGGTACCTTCCCGATTTCCTTCAAATACATTCTAACAGGGTCATCAATATTGATACCTTCCGGCAGTGTTAAATCGATTTCCTTTTCAATTTCTTCCTCGGCATCCAAATTTCCCAGTATGTCAATCCCCTGTGTTTCCAAATATTCATAGATACGATCAATGCGGTCGGGGTTTAAGTCCAAATCCGCCAGATGATCCATGACCTCTTTGTATTCCAGTACACCTTTCTTTTTCTTTCCCATGTTTACCAGTTCTTCCAAACGGGTCAATAAAGTTGTTTCTTCGACGGATTTCAAAGCAACCCTTCCTTTCCATACGCTTATAGTCTGCCCGCTGCAAAGAGGAACATACCTGTTTGCCAAATAGTCAGACACATTCTATCAAATGATGATGTGCAATACATCCAACTTCTTCTTTTCCTCTACCAAATTTTGTATTTCTTCCACAGAGGATGCCTTGGCTGCCATACGGTCGATTCTTGCCCGCTTCATCCAAAGCACAGCTTCCGTTACGGTTTTTTGCAAATCAAAATCTTCCTCCTTGGGAAGCTGCACCGTAAAGACCTCTGTCACCTGCTTCTGTTGTTCCGACTCCTCGAAAAAATTCAAAAGCTCAGCAGGAAAAACATTTCCTGTTTCCTTCCACAAGGTACCAATGGCAGAAAACACCCTTCTGTATATCTCAAACGTAAAGTCATCCAAATCCAATACATCTTTTAAAACTTCGTATATATGCACATGGTTTGCACTCAGATACAGTACATTTCTCTGAGCCTCCAAAAGTCCTTGCTCCGTTCCCTGTACCATGCCATAGGCTCTTTTGTTTTGGAGCTGCCTTTGCTCGGCTTCCTTTTCAAAAGTTGCTTCCGCTTTTCTTTGCAGCTTGTCTATCTCTTTTTTAATGGCATCTTCCTCCACACCTGTCATGTCACTGATTTCGGCAGTATACACATCTCTTTCAATGGCATTTTCCATTTTGGAAAGGGTTTCTGCCGCTTCTGTTGCAAAACGCACCCGATGCTCCGGAAGACTTAAGTTGTATTTTCTTTTGATACAGGCAATCTGGAAAGAAATATAATGCACGGCATTGAGCAGCAGCTTTGAAAATTCCACCGCTCCATTTTGCTTGATAAACTCATCCGGATCTTTTCCATCCGGAACCTGCGTCACCCGTACCCGTATACCATTTGCCGTTAAAACAGGAATGGCACGGAGAGCTGCATTTGTCCCTGCCTCATCGCTGTCATAGAGCAGTATCACATCCTGTGCATATTTCTTTAATACTGAAGCGTGTTCTGCATTAAAGGCTGTGCCTAAAGATGCCACAACATTGTGAAAGCCTGCCTGATAAACAGAAATCATATCCATATAGCCCTCTACCAATATAAGCTCCTTTTTTCTTGCTGCCTTGGCAAAGTTTAAACCATAGAGATTCCGGCTTTTGCTGAATAATACCGTTTCAGGAGAATTGAGATATTTCGGCTCTCCCCGTCCCAGTATTCTGCCGCCAAAGCCCACCGCTCTGCCTTGTACGTCAAAAATGGGAAACATCAGCCTGCCACGGAAACGGTCGTGATAGCCACCACCCTCTTTATTGGGAAGTATCAAACCGCCTTTTTCCATTTCCCCTGCAGAAAATCCCAGCTCCTGCAAATGGTCAAGGAGTGCATGATAGCTGTCCGGTGCATAACCCAAACCAAATTTTCGGCAAAGCTTGGGGTGAATCTGTCTTTTTTCCAAATAGGCTCTGGCATCTTCCCCCTGCTTTGCCTGCAGGGTATCATAATAAAAGCGTCCCGCCGCTGCGTGCATCTGAAAAAGCCTTTCCTTGAGCTTGTCCATAGCAAGGGCCTGTCCGGTCATTTCCCTTTCCGGAAGGGGAATATTCGCACGTTCTGCCAGCTTTTTGACAGCCTCTGGAAAATCGCAATTTTCCATTTCCATCAAAAAGCTGTATACATTTCCTGCCGCACCACAGCCAAAACAATAATAAAACTGTTTCTCACTGTTGACAGAAAAGGAGGGTGTCTTTTCATGATGGAAAGGGCAAAGCCCAAAGTAGGAACCACCTTTTTGCTTTAGCGGGACATATTGAGAAACAATATCCACAATATCATTTTGCATACGGATTTCCTCGATTAGCTCTCTTGGATACCGCATTTTATCCCCCCTTCCTTTTTGAAAACACACCTGTTTTATTTTTTTGTCCTTCCGAAACGTATCTAAAACTCCTTGTACAAATTTTTTTCAAAAAGCAAATCTCGCAAAGTGCAAAAACCGCTTGTACAGGAAATGTACTGCGATGCTTTCAGACAAATTGTGATGCAGCCTATAGAAAAAGATAAACAGCAAGATTTTCAGATACGCCCTAAGCAGTTGAAAGGGAAGTATAAAACTTCCCCCAAACTCCCTTTCTCCTATTATCAAATAATTTCGACATTTTCTTAAAAATTCCTTCCTTCTCCTTTCGTTTTGTATACTTGAACAAAAACAGGAAACAATTCATCGGAATTTCTCCATAATTTACCCACTATTTCCAGCTTTCATTCTTCCTGCAAAGTCATTCCCATGGACTTTATGAAATTTTTGTATTTTTCCTGTTTACCATTAAAGAACACTCCACGCCTCTGGCACAAAAAGCTTTTCAAAGCGTTTCACGGCAAAACGGTCTGTCATACAGGCAATATAGTCACATACTGTCCGTTCTACGCTTTCCCCTTCTTCCATCAGACGAATAAACTCCCCTTCCATTTCCATGGGATGTGCCAGATAATAGGCGTATAAATCACCGATAATTTTTTCCACCTTTCGATTCTCTTTTTGTGCCATTTCACATTCATACACCTGCTGAAACATAAAGGCACGAAGCTCCTTCAAGGTATCTGCCATAAAGGGACTCATAGAAACCATGGGGGTTCCCTCACTGTTTGCAATGGTATCCCGTATCATGGTATTGATACGCTTGCTGAAGGTATCCCCCAAAGCTGCTGTAAGCTCTCTGGGAATATCCTCTGCACAAAGCAGTCCCCCACGAATGGCATCATCTATATCATGATTTGTATAGGCAATTTTGTCAGACAGCTGTACAACCCTGCCTTCCGGCGTAGCAGGAGAACCGCTGGTACGGTGATTCCATATGCCATTTCGCACTTCCCATGTCAAATTCAGCCCTGCACCATCCTTTTCCAATCTGTCTACCACACGCAGGCTTTGTGTATTATGGGCAAAGCCGCCTTTTTCCTTCCATAGGTCGTCCAGCTTTTTCTCTCCTCCATGACCAAAGGGTGTATGCCCCAAATCATGCCCCAGTGCAATGGCCTCCGTCAAATCCTCATTGAGCCGCAATGCACGGGAAATGGTTCTTGCAATCTGTGCCACCTCCAGTGTATGGGTAAGACGGGTACGGTAATGGTCGCCTTCCGGTGAAATAAAGACCTGCGTTTTGTGCTTCATCCGACGAAAGGCCTTGCAATGTACAATTCTATCTCTATCTCTTTGAAAATCTGTGCGTATATCGCAGGGAATTTCTTCCCTTGTACGCCCTTTCGTTTCTTTGCTTTTTGTGGCATAGGGTACCAGAAGCTTACACTCCAAATTCTCCTGAAATAACCGATGTTCCATGCTGTCCCTCCTTTTCATCAAATATATATTCCTTCCTTATTTTTTATATAAAAACAACGGCAGCAGATATTTCCAAAGAAAAATACCACTTCCGTCATTTCCATGCTCACTTTATGATAGGACAGATTTATTCCGGCACTTTGCCATCTCCTCGATATTCTGCCAGTTTTCTTCCTCTCACCTGCACAAATTCCAACTCAGGATAACGCAGTGCCGTCAAATATCCTCCATATACACACCCTTGGTCAATATCCACAGTATGATTGATAAACACAGGCTTTTCTGTCACTGTATGCCCATATACCACAAGGGGCTGTCCGTCATATTCCTCTGCCCAGTTGAGCCGTTGAGGTCTGCCGCTTTCATCGGTTTCTCCCGTAGTTTCCCCATAAAGACAGACTGCCCGTATTTTATTGGAAAAACTGCCGATGGACTCTTTTTGCAGTCCTCCATGGACAATAGCAAGACGTTTTTTATCCAGAAGCAGATAATAGCACTGGCTTTCATAGCATTGTTTATAGCGACTGCGAAACAGCCTTCTTTCCTCTTTGGAAAGCTTTGCCAATTCTTCCACAGTATGCTCCAGTCCATGGGAAATATGTACCTTGTTCCCCAAGAGATAACGGTACAGCTTATTGCAGTGATTTCCATGCACCCAAAAAGCACCACCATACTGCACCTGATCCATCCAGAAATTCAGACAGGCAATATTCTCCCTGCCCTTATCTGCCACATCTCCTACAGAAATGAGTCTGCGGTTTTCCGGATGCACATAATAGCTTCCCTTTTTATAGTATCCCAGCTTTTCCACCAAGGTCAAAAGCTCCTCGTAGCACCCATGTACATCCCCAATAATATCAAATTGATTTTCTCGAAATTCCAAAATACGAAAATTCCGTTCCCTTTTTTCCCTCATAGCTTGTTCACCAATCACATTTCTTTTTCTGCCGTTTCGACTCTTTATTCTATCATAACATAAAAATACGCAAGAAAGGAAAAAAAGATGAAAAAATACAAGATTTGTTGCATAGAATAAAAGAAAAAGGATTCACTACATATTGACAAGGAGATGATAGCTTGTATACCCATTCGGAAATCCCTACAGCATATGCAGCAAAAATGCAGATACCTACAGCAAAAGCCTCTGCACACCCATCTGAGGAAAAATCCTCCTCCATTTCTGCTGTAAAAAAAGGAGGTATTTCCCCTGCCATGGTCTTTTTGCTTTTGGATTTATTATCTGAAAAAACCATCTAATCCATTTGCTTCTACAAAAGAAAAACCATAAAACCCAGCAGAAAATCCAAATCTTCCGGTTTTCCGCTGGGTTTTATGATGGGATTGATTTCGGATGTATCCAAAAACCTGCTTATGCAGGATTTTTTTATAGAGCAAATCATCTAAAGCAAAAAAAGCGGGCAACCTTGTGAACTGCTCCGCTTTTCATGATTGCCCTTTGTTATACAGGCTTTATCCTCTGCCAAAAAGAAGCAGCATTTGTTCCAGTTGTCTTTTTTCTCCTTCCGACATACTTTCCGCTACTACTGCTAGCAAAGCCTTTCGCTCTGCTTCCGAAAGCGGTTCACCCTTTGTCAACTGCTCTCCATAGTCTAAAAATACATCTAATCTATCCATGCCGCTTTTCCCTTCACTTTTCTCTGCTGCCTCTTTGAGCAGGCGGATACGCTCCGCACCTAACGCCTGTATCTCCGGTTTTGTCCAAATAGATGCCATCATATTCTCCTTTCCGCTCCATAATTTGCCGTACATCTATGATTTTCAGCATAGCATCCAGATTCTCCCTGTCCTTTTTTGCCAAACAGGGGCGTATTGCCGAAAGCAGCTTCCGTCTACGCAAATTGGGAGGCTCCTTCTTACTCCTTGCTTCCAGCATACCACTGCCAAGGACACGCTGCATTTCCATAAGCCGTACCGCAATATACAAATCCTTTTGATATTCCCCATCCAAAAAAGGGATTGCTGCCGTTATGATTTTTTCTCCTGTCGTTGAGCCAAAAAAGGAGCTTTCCTCCTCTTTTTCGGGTATATCCTGTTCGGAGGTTCCCAGAAGCCGCTGCAACCGTTCCATACGTTCCATGAGTTTTTTGCCCTTTTCCACTTCTGCAAACATTTCCCGCATACCCATTTCTTTTCCTGCCATCCCCAATTCTCCTCCCTTCTTCCTTTCAATAGAATATGCTCATAAGAAAGAAAAAATGCCGAAGCTCTATCCAAAAACTCTATGGATTGTCTTTTTCCATGCACCGGCATCGTTCTTTGTCCAAAATTCACTGTGCATTGCCTGTACAGCTGCGTTTTGATACTTTTGACAATTTGCTCTGTGCAAAAATTGCAAACGAAATTCCATATACGCCCTAATGTATTCCCAAAAATTTCTTTTTTACATACTTATGGAGAGAAGGGAGGTTTTGATTATGCACCACATCACACAGGATGCTGAAATAGACTGCAGCAGAAAAGGCATCGGCATTGCCTTTTTGGATACAGGTGTTTCCCCTGTAGAGGATTTCACACAGCCACAAAACCGCATTGTTGCCTTTCAGGATTTCATTCACAACAAAGCCATTCCCTATGATGACAATGGGCACGGCACTCATGAGATAGAGCGTAATTCAAAACACTTTTATACCTGCCAAAAAATACAAATTTCCTTTTCTTCTCCTTTGACTGTAATCTGCTCAATCATACGGTGCAGACAGCAAAAGGCAATAGATTCCTTTGGCAATTCTTGGCTATGTGTCAATTCTTCTTTTTCTTTATAAATTGCACAAAGAGTTTTTTGCCTTTCTCTTTCCCTTTCCAAAGTATCCCGCATTTCCTCTGCTTCTTTCTCCGACAGCTTACCCTTGCTCCTATCTACATAAATCATTGCCAAGGCTTTTTGCAGATGGCAAAGCTGTTCTTCGGCTATTTTCCTTTGTTTTGCATATCGCTGTCTTTCTCCGTCTGTTCTTGCAAATACCGCTTTCTCCAGCAATTTTTGGTTGTCTTTTTCCTCCACAGACGCTGCAATATGTTGTTTCAGCTTCTCTCTGGCTGTCTGCTCCAAAATATCCTCTCGTATAGTATTATGCTGACATACTTTACCTTTGCTTTTGGAAAATACAGGACAATAAAAATAATAGACTCCGTTTCTCCCCTTTGTGCGGTACATACGTTGACCACAATACGCACAAAATACCTTTCCTGCCAAAACAGAAGAAGGATATTCTTTTTTCAGAAACGGTTTGGTGTCATATCTTTTTGCTTTCATCATCTGCTGCACTGCCAGAAAATCCTCCTTTTTGATAATAGGGCTGTGCATATGAGAAACAATGGCCCAATCTTCCTTGGGGACTGCCACTGTTTTTTTATTTTTATAGCTGATTTTCTTTTCCTTCCCCTGTACCACCACCCCCAAATAGACAGGATTCTTGAGTATTTTCCGAATAGTCGAGGAAGACCAAAGTCCATACTCCACCCTTGTTTTCTTTTGCAACGCTGTATGAGAAAAAGATGGGTATTTCTGTTTTTTATAAAGAGATGGCGGCATAATTCCTTCTTCGTATAGCAGATGAGCAATACGCTGTATTCCCATGCCTTCCAGATACCACTGATAAATCTGTCGTACCACCTCTGCCGCTTCTTCGTCTATTTGCAGCTTGTGGTGGTCGGCTTTGTCCTTTTCATAGCCATAGGGCGGAAATGCCCCCAAATACTGTCCCTCCTCCCGTTTCCGTTTCAATACCCCACGGATATTTTCCGACAAATCCTCACAGTACCATTCGTTTACCAAGCCATTGATTTGCCTTGCCTTTTTATTCCCTTTGATTTCTGTATCTGCATGATCGATAACACTCATAAAACGAATCCCCAAAAGAGGAAATAAGCCATGCAGGTACATTTCCACCTGCTCCATATCTCTGGTAAAGCGGGATTGGGATTTGCAAAGCACCACCTGAAAACAGCCTTTTTTTGCATCTGCAATCATACGATGAAAAGCTGGTCTTTGGCTGTCCAAACCGGAATAGTCCTCGTCACAATAGGTATCGTATACCAAAAATCCTTGTTCCTTCGCAAACTCCTCCAAAAGCAATCTTTGGTTTTGGATACTCTCACTTTCATCCCCTACTTCTATTTTATCCCGATCCTCTTTGGATAGCCTGCAATATAATGCTGCCTGCTTCATGGCTGCCACCGCCCTTTCTCTGCCTCCAAAATTTCCAATAGTACTTCTAAAATACGGCGGTTTCGCTCTTTTTTCTCTCCAACAAATTTTTCTTTGACCGTCCACTGTAGTTCCTTTTTCAACGCAACTACCTCTCTTTTGGCTTTTTTGCATATCTATGCGAAAAAAAGAAAACCATGCAGAAAACAAAATAAAAAAAGAGCCACCATAAAAGGAGGCTCTTTTGTATCATTTCTGTCTTTTTACTTTTTCAATTAGCGATTTGATAATTTTTATTTCCAAGAGGATTTCTGACGTCCCACGTTTGTTCCGTCATTTTTATCTTCAAATCCAATATCAAAGTCATTTGTTATATTTCCTGCTGCATCACAAATGTCTTTATTGACCCAGATTCTGTCACCATATGTTGCACCTTCAAATTGCAAAACACCGCCAATGAGTGCCTGTATTCTGTCCATCTTCGGTGTTCCGTCAGGATTCAGAATAGGCTGACCATAACTATCCAATCGAGGAACAGATACAGTATTGTTTACTGGATTAATCAGTTTTATCTTTACATCACCATCTGCTTCTAAAATGTTTATCAGCTCTTTATCTGTCAGCGGTTTGGGTGATGATCCTCTGCCGTCCATATAGAACAAAGGCTCTGAGAATTTAAAGGACACACTACCACTGTATGGTGCACCACGCAAAACACTTGTTGCAGAAATCGTTGTACCCAAAGCTATCATTTTGGGCGGTGTAGTATCTTTTGGCTTCACGCTATTGCTACTTCTATATGCTACAGGAGGCTGTGTAGATACTTTGTTTGCCTGTTTGGATTTTACATTCAGTGTCTGATTCATATTGGTAGAAGATGTTTGAGTAAATTTAAATACCCATTCAGAAATATTTCTGCTGTCTTCATCAATCTTTTCTTGGAATGTGATAAGAAATCTACCTGCAATATTCCCGAAGGCATCACACAAATTCAAGGCAGTACTTGCAGTAGATTTATTTCTTGCTCCTGTAAATGCAAGGGTACAACCCAATAAGGCATTTTTTTCCACTTCCTGTTGTGAACTTGGATCTTCATAAGTTATCTTACCTATTGTATCTTTACCAACGGGTGTAAATTCGACACCACCGCCTAGTTCCTTTGCAAATTGCTCACCGCTCTCAATGGGAATCGGTGCATCCCCTTTCTTTTTAATAAAGAACAGGGGTTCAGAGAATACAAAGGTAATTTGACCATCATAAGAAGCACCTAATGGAGAATCGACATCTGCTATCTTCGTCAAAACTGTACTCATTTCTACAATTTCAGGAGGTTGCTGGTCAATTGGTGTAAATTTTTCTGCGACAGCAATCTTGGAATCGTCCCCCACAACTTTACCATCGGTAAGTACCATTTTCCCTACTGCAAACAGTGTATAGTATCTGTCTTTTTCCAGTTTTGCCTTTGGCTTGAAAATCGCTTCAAATTTTTTATTTACTTTATTCAGCTCTGTTTTAATCTTACCATAGTCAATGGTTGTAATACCGGTACTTTCCTTACCGTTTCGGATAATTTCTTTCAGTTTTTCTTCCATACCCTGTTTCACAACGCCTTTGTCAAGATATTGTTCCGCATCCTTTGCCGGCATAATAATCCAGTCAATTTCTGCACTTTTATCTGAGGTTAAGGTAATTTCTACATTTTCCGCAAATCTGCCTGTTATTGTTGCCTTAATGACAGGCGGTGCAACTTTTGCTGTTGTAATTTCTATGTGGGTAACCTCAGATGGTTCTGGTGGCGTCCCTTTCAGCACAAAGAATACTTCGTAGGCTGTTTCCGGTTTCAATCCTTCCATAATGGGCTGATACATAACATTTCCGCTTTCAATCTGATAAGTACCACTTATCGCACCTTCCGGTCTCAATGAATTATTCATAATAGGAATTGCCAGTGTATTTAATTGCTCTTGATTCTTTTTATCAATATTTTCTGCCACACTGTTCTTTGGTGCAATGAGGTAATACATGGTTGCTTTTCTGTCTGTTTTAACCTTTGGACGAATCAATGTATCCGCAACCGTTCCTGAAGGTTCTGCTATACCACTATCTGGAGCTTTCAATTCAGGATAAGGCTTAATGAACTTTGGAATGATCGTATCTGTAAAGGACGCATATAAATTAAGTACTTTGTCATGTACTTCCATTACGCCTTTTTGCAACGCATTTTGATACTGTTCCTCTGTGGGATTGCCGGATACCGCTTTCATGGCAGTCTTAGAACCTGCAAGACAACGAACCTTCATTTCAATTTCTTTGTTCCAGCCTTCTCTTTCTGCATTACCTTCAATGGCTTTAAAACGAATCCCATATTCTCCTGACTTCAACTGATTGAATGGCTCAAAATGGAAGTCGTTTTGGTTGATGTCTTTTGGCTCCATTTTTTTGTCAATCATATAGTGAAGTGTCATGGAAGAATTTTTCATCATCTCAGGACTGTAGTCTGGCACAGTCTTCCCCGAATCCACTATGTCATTCAAATTCACAAACGCATCTGTCGGATTTTTTCGGTAGAAAATATCAAATTTTATGGCCGTATTGGTAGTGAAAATTATATCAAACATGGTAGTATCCGCTGTTTTATTCGCTTTAGGGTCGATAGTGAATGTAATATCCATGTCCTGTGGTGATTCCGTCATTCTCAAATATACCAAAGGTGGTACTGTTTCAAACTCTGGCAAACGTGTACCGTTCTTCATGGCATTATTGGATGTATCCACAATCTCATTCAGTTCAACCTGATACTTGCTGCCACTATTCAATCCACCGTCTTTATTTGTTTCCGTTTTATTGAGGGATTCAGGAGGGAATTCTACAATGGTAACACCTTTTTCTCCTTGTTTCACTACAACTTTCTCAAAGTCAATAGGAACAAACACATCGTTTTTCCCAGTAGTCAAATCACGAATAATAAAGTTGCTTTCCATCTGGGACTTGTCTGGTTTGCCTTCACTGTTCAACCCCAGACTGTGGTTGGTCAGTCTGCTCCATACTTCTTCACTAAATACAATTTGCAGATTCTTTTCAGAATTCATTTTTCCGTTAATTTCATCTTCAAATTTGAGTTCTGCTGTAGGTGGAATCACGTCTTTTGTTTTAATCTGACGTTTTTCTACTATGGAAGCATTTTTTGCTTTGTCCACTGCAACTGCATACAAGTCATAAGCTGTCTGCGGTTCCAAACCACTAATTTTTACAATAGATTCCACATCGGCTTTCACTGCTGCTTTACCGTTTTTCAAGGTATTATTCCCTGTAATAACAGCTTGCTGTGCCTCTTCGCTGTCCAAAGATGGTATCTGTGGCTTTCCGGGTGTAGGAGGGTTCTGTCCGTCTGGCTTTGTTCCATCTGGCTTATCTCCACCGGGAGTGGATACGATTGGAGGCGGGAAGTCCGCACCTCTTTCGCATACCACATAATAAACTGTAGCGTCTTCATCTACTTCCACTCGTACATCAACAGATTTATCTGTAATTTGTCCCTGTAAAGGTGTACCTTTCAGGAACTTAGGCGGTGTTGTATCTTTTGTTTCTCCCGCCAATTTATAAATTTTGGAATCGTTTTCTCCATCACTTGCCAGAACATAAATATCATATTTTTCTTTTTCTTTCAGTCCTGTTACAGTAAAACGGTAAGAAAGATTTTTCTTTGCATTTTCTTCTTTACCAAAAGCAAGTGCACCATCAAATTCGCCTTTTTTCATTTCATATTCTGTTGGTGCTTGACGGTCTTGTGGGAATACTGCCCAGTAGATTTTACAATCTTTCACAGGCACTGCATCAATAAACAATGTAGTACTATTTTCGGATACAACTTTCGGATACCCTTTCTGGAAGTCCGGCTTTGTATTATCTGCCGCACGGAACACCTCTGTTTTAACTGTACTAAAATCTCCTCTTTCGTCCTGCAGCATAGCAGAAACAACATATTCTACATTAGGTTTCAAACCATTAACATCAAAATAAACTTCTGTTTCTGCCGTTTTTGCTGGTGCAACACCATTTTTGATAATAGACTTTCTCAAGTGTGGTTTCAGTAAATTTTCTTTTGTTATTTCCTCTGCATCAGACTGTGTCAATGCCCAACGAATAGAACCTACTTTATTGGTTTTGACCGTCATTTTTGCTTTAGTAGGCTCAATTTCTTCTGCAGAAGGATATCCTGCCAGAATTTTGGGGAAAGCTGTAGATTCTGCCGCATCCAAACTACCCATATCTTTGCCGTTGATATTCGCAATAATACCGGGACGAATTTCGATTTCATCTGGCAGCATCTGAATCTTGACACCATTTGCCGCAACCACCACACTGCCAATATCACCTGCACCTGAAATTTCACAGGCTGCATCCAACTTCGCATTTCTGACTAATGTTTTTCTGTCCAGTATTACCTTGCTGTTTACCCCTTTTTCATCTACAATAAGATTTTCTACTTCTCCTCTGCCCAAAAGGAATACATTTTTCGGTTTCTGTATCGAAACTGTACGGAAGAAACCTGCAACGTGCAGTTCTGTATTTTCTTCCCCTATCAGGTTGATTCGTTCAAATACCTTCCTGTCACTGCTCTTATTTTCAATATAAGCATGAGATTTTACATTTGTCACACCAATTCTTGTGCCATGAATTGCAGAAACAGCTACAGGTCTGTCGGCAGGGCCATGAATGGTCAGCTTGGCAACGGTACAATCATCAAATTCCACGCTGCTGCCGCCCCATTGACCTTCACCACCACCACATACGATAACTTCGCCCAATACCGTCACATTATGCAGTTTGACATATCCCATGCCAACGCCTTCTGTAATATACAAATCGCCTGTAATCACAGTATCCTCCAATGCTGTATTGTATCCGGATATGGTTACATTTCCTTGCACTGTGCCAAGGCTTTGTACGCCGCCTTTGGAAAGCACTGTTCCCAAAGAATTGGAAAGCATTGCCGCAGCTTCCCCTCTTGTAATATTCGCCTGTGGACGGAAGGAACCATCTTTATACCCATGAATATATTTCTTATCTACAGATGCCCCAATAGAGCCTTTGCTCCATTGGCTGATTTTTCTGCCATCTGTAAAAGCATCAACCTGCAAAGCCTTGCTATCCACCTTCAAGTTACGACACAGCATCGCTGCTGCCTGTTCTCTTGTAATGGGATCTCTTGCACCGGCCTTATTTTTGGTGATACCGGAAAAATACCCCTGATTGTATGCTACACGGATATTATCTGCATACCATTCCTTTCCTGTCATGTCAGAAAAAGGAAGTTTTTCATCTTTATAGCTGTCATAACGAAAAGCCCGATTCAGCATAGAAACAAATTCCGCTCTTGTAATCGGTCTATCCGGATGCATCTGTCCATCCGTATCTCCTTTCAAAATGTCTGCCTGTGCCATTTTTGTCATAGCAGAATCTGCCCAGTGTGGCTGTGCTGCCAGAGCTGTTTCCGGTTTTATGGCAACGATTCCGGAAAGACCTATGGATACACTCAAAAGTATGGACAGCCATCTTTTTTTGTGCAAATATTGTCCTTTCATTGTTCTCCTCCTATCCTCTTTTTGCTTGTCTTGCTGCAATTTTAAAAACCATACACCGCATCAGTTTTTCTTCTGTATTGGTCAGGTTGTAAAATTTACATCCATATTGAAAATAACCACTGTCACTTTGTTCCCGAAGGGGAAGTAACGTCACCATCATATATGTGGTGTCATAGGGGACTGCCAATTCCATAACACGCTCCAAGGGAATGGGTGCTTTGGACTG
>SAMEA104404100__coassemble_608_pt1 | contig 37845 bp, 27 predicted proteins | sample SAMEA104404100__metabat2_low_PE_071 | metagenome-assembled genome bin SAMEA104404100 (sample SAMEA104404100) | Balaenoptera acutorostrata
TTCTCCCGATATTACCACATAAGGAGGTCACGAAAGTGAAAAGAGGAAAAAAATATGTTGAAGCTGCGAAGCTGGTAGACAGAGCGGCTTTCTATGATACAGCAGAAGCAATCGATCTGGTGCAGAAAACTTCCACAACAAAGTTTGATGCAACAGTAGAAGCACATATTCGTTTGGGCGTTGACAGCAGACACGCTGATCAGCAGGTTCGTGGTGCGGTCGTTCTTCCCCACGGCACAGGTAAAACAGTTCGTGTATTGGTATTCGCAAAGGGTGACAAGGCAGAAGAAGCTTTGGCAGCTGGTGCGGATTTTGTAGGAGCAGAGGATTTGATTCCCAAGATTCAGAATGAAAACTGGTTCGGTTTCGATGTTGCAGTAGCAACACCTGACATGATGGGTGTCGTTGGTCGCTTAGGTCGTGTTTTGGGGCCTAAAGGCTTGATGCCTAACCCCAAGGCTGGTACTGTAACAATGGATGTTACAAAGGCTATCAATGATATTAAAGCAGGTAAGATTGAATACCGTCTGGACAAAACAAACATCATCCATGTTCCTGTAGGTAAGGTATCCTTTGGTTCTGAAAAATTGGAACAGAACTTCCAGACTCTGATGAGTGCGATTATAAAGGCAAAACCTGCAGCTGCGAAAGGTCAGTATCTGAAGAGCGTTGTACTGACAAGTACAATGGGCCCTGGCATTAAGGTAAATGCTGCAAAAATTTCCGAATAATCGGAGATAGGTTATTGACAGAGGCTTGTTTATAAGCTATAATAAACAAGTTGAAAATGAAGAAAAAATCATATTGCCGTAGACAGCAGGTGCTTTTGGCATAAATCCTGCCGAGGAAATCTGCTTGTTTGTGAGCATATTATAAGCCTCTTTGTCTATGTGCAAGGAGGCTTTTTCAGAACATAGAACTTCAAGGAGGTGTAAAAATGGCAAAAATTGAACAGAAACAGGTCGTTGTAAATGAAATCAAGGAAAAACTGGAAAAGGCATCTTCCGTTGTAGTTGTAGACGCAAGAGGCTTGACCGTTGAACAGGATACAGCACTGAGAAAGAAACTGAGAGAAGCTGGCGTTGATTACAAAGTATACAAAAACACAATGGTACACTTTGCAATTCAGGGTACACAGTTTGAAGGTCTGGATGAATATCTGGCAGGCCCCAGCACATTTGCTTTCTCTTATGAAGATGCAACAGCAGGTGCAAGCATTTTGAATTCTGTTGTAAAAGATGTAGAGGCAATGGGATTTAAAGCCGGTGTTGTAGAAGGTATTCTGTATGATGCAGCAGGCATGAAGGTTATTGCAGACATCCCTTCCAGAGATGTATTGCTGTCCAAACTGCTTGGCAGCTTCAAATCCCCTATTTCTTCTTTTGCACGTGTTATCAATCAGGTTGCAGAGAAAAAGAGCGAAGGTGCAGCAGAATAATTCTGTTGTGGGGAAACACATATTTTCGTCAGTCCCTTGGGGCATGACAGCATGATTTTAAAAAACAAAAAAACCAAAAATAATCGGAGGTGCTTTAAAATGGCAAAATTGACAATCGAAGAAATCTTGGCAGCAGTAGACGAACTGACAATCATCGAACTGAATGACCTGGTAAAGGCAGCAGAAGAAAAATACGGCGTATCCGCAGCAGCAGGCGTTGCAGTAGTAGCAGGCGGTGCAGCAGGTGGTGCAGCAGAAGAAAAGACAGACTTTGACGTTGAACTGACAGAAGTTGGTGCAGAAAAAATCAAAGTTATCAAAGTTGTTCGTGAAGTAACAGGTTTGGGTCTGAAAGAAGCAAAAGAAGTTGTAGACGGTGCTCCTAAGGTTCTGAAAGAACAGGCTTCCAAAGAAGAAGCAGAAGGCATCAAAGCAAAACTGGAAGAAGTAGGTGCAAAGGTTACACTGAAGTAATTTTTCCGAATATGGGAAAGGGCATTGTGAAAACGATGCCCTTTTTTGTATTTTTGATTTTAGAGATGAAAAGTTTGAAAAGGTTTTCACATATGCCCTAATAAAAAATTATGATTTTTATACAAAGTATAGGCTATTGTCTATGGTAATCCGTTAAAAAAGGTATTATATTTTAATGATATACAAGTTTTGAAAAAAAGGGTGATACTATGGCAAAAAATCAGGATGGACCAAGCTTTATGGTGCGGTTGGCAACACTGATTGTAGATAAAAGAAATTTATTTTTCCTTTTGTATGGTGCGGTCATTATTTTTTCACTGGTATCCAGTAGGTGGACCATCGTAAACAATGATTTGACTTCGTATCTTCCAGAGGAAACAGAAACAAGAAGAGGTCTTGATTTGATGGAAAAGGAATTTACCACCTTTGCAACTGCAAGGGTTATGGTGAATCATATTACCTATCAACAAGCAGAAGATATTGCAGAGGATTTGGAAGCCATATCTGGTGTTACAGAAGCGGTTTTTGATGAAACAGAGGACCATTATATAGGTGCGGCGGCAATGTATCATGTAACCTTTGACGGAGAAGTGGATGATGATGTATCAAAGGATGCCTTGGAAGATATTCGCTCGCTTTTGCAGCCCTATGATGTATACATATCAACGGAGGTAGGGAATGACCGTTCTGCAGCACTTGCAGAAGAAATGAAAATGATTATGGTGATTGCAGGACTGATTATTATTAGTGTATTGCTTTTAACCTCCAAGGCGTATATGGAAATTCCCGTACTGCTTTTAACTTTTGGTACAGCGGCAATTTTGAACAAGGGAACAAACTTCTTTTTTGGCGAGATTTCCTTTATTTCAGATTCGGTGACGGTGGTACTGCAGTTGGCACTTGCTATTGACTATGCCATTATTCTTTGTCACAGATACAGCGAAGAACGGCAGAAAATGGAGCCGAGAGAAGCGGTTATTATGGCTTTGAGCAAAGCGATACCAGAAATTTCTGCCAGTAGCTTGACAACCATTTCCGGTATGATGGCACTAATGTTTATGAAGTTTGGAATTGGCTACGATTTGGGACGTGTGTTGATTAAGGCGATATTGTGTAGTTTATTATCGGTATTTACATTGATGCCCGGTCTTTTGATGCTGTTCAGCAAAAGGATAGACCAGACACATCATCGGAATTTTGTGCCAAACATTGAAGGAATCGGAAGAATTGTAATTAAGTTTCAATATATTGTGCCACCCATTTTTTTGATTGTTATTCTTGTTGGATTTAAGCTGTCATCTATGTGTCCCTATGCCTATGGATATACGAATATTACATCTTTTCAAGAAAGTGAGCAAACCATTGCTGACCACAAGGTAAATGATACCTTTGGAGGGCAAAATACACTGGCAGTTGTGATACCCAAAGGGGATTATGACAAGGAAAGGGCGTTGCTTGCAAAATTGGAAAGTCATCCCGAGATAAACTCTGCATTAGGGATTGCAAATGCTGAGGCAGAGGATGATTACAGATTGGCTGATGAACTGACGCCAAGACAGTTTGCGGAAATGCTTGACTTGGATATAGAGGTGGCAAATTTGCTGTATACTGCCTATGGATTGAGAGAAGAAGAATACGGATATGTGGCCAATATAGACAAATATCAGGTTCCTCTGATTGATATGTTCCTTTTTGTACATGGGGAAGCAGATAAAGGATATGTGGAATTGGATGATGATTTGCAAGAGGACTTGGACGATGCCTATGAAAAAATAAGTGATGCACAAAAACAGCTGCAGGGCGAGGAATATTCCCGTCTGGTTATAGATTTGAATTTACCAGAGGAAGGGGAAAAAACATTTAATTTCTTAAATGAAGAATTGCGAGATGACGTAGGTCAGTATTACGATGACTTCCTTTTGGTTGGGAATAGCACCAGTGATTATGATTTGTCATCTTCTTTTAGTCGTGATAATGTGATGATTAGTATTCTTTCCATTGTATTTGTTATATTGGTATTGTTATTTACATTCCAGTCGGTGGGGCTTCCTATTCTATTGATTTTGGTGATTCAGGGAAGTGTATGGATTAACTTTTCCTTTCCTTATATCATGGGTAGTCCCTTGTTCTTTCTTAGCTATTTGGTTGTAAGCTCCATTCAGATGGGAGCAAATATTGACTATGCCATTGTTATTTCCAGCCGTTATATGGATTTGAAAAAACAGATGCCTCCCAAAAAAGCCATTGGTATGGCGTTAAATCAGGCTTTTCCTACGATTATTACTTCCGGCTCTATGCTGGCATCGGCAGGGTTATTGATTGGATTTTTGTCCTCTGACCCTACTGTTGCATCCATTGGGATTTGTTTGGGACGAGGAACCATTATGTCTATTTTCCTCGTTATGCTAGTACTGCCTGAAATTCTTCTCTTGGGAGATACCATCATTGAACGCACCAAGTTTGACATTAAACCACCAGAAATTACGCATGAGGCAAACAGTGCAATGCGTTTGAATGGGCATATCCGTGGATATGTAAACGGCGTTATGGATGCGAAGGTGCAAGGTGTTGTGCGTGGGGAGATTCATGCCATATTGGATACAGGAGAGCTTCCGGAAAATGGACAGCACCTTTTGAAGCGAGAGAATTTGGATGATTTTATTCCGGAAAAAAAGACGGATGACAGGTGTGATATGGATGATAGGAATGATGATACAAAAAACGGCAAAGGAGGGGAGAAAGATGAACCGACCATGGTGTAAAAGTGTAGTTGCCTTTTTTATGACAATCGCATTGGTGACAGGTTTTCCTTTTTCTTCTCAAGTCATAGCATCAGATGGCGGTGTCATTTCCATCAGTTCAGAACAAGATTGGGCTGATTTTGTAAGACAATGCAAGCTGGATAGCTGGTCCAAAGGGAAAACGGTTGTATTGGAGGCAGATTTGAACTTAAATGGAAAATTTCGTCCTGTGCCGATTTTTTGTGGATGTTTTGATGGGAATGGGCATACCCTGCATATCGGAACCTATTCTTCTTCTGCATCGGATATGGGGGTGTTTAGATACCTTACCCAAGGTGCAGAAGTGAAAAATTTGATGGTAACTGGTACATGGACCGTGTCTGGCAGTAAAAATGCCATTGGCGGTATTGTAGGCAGCAATAGTGGCAGGGTTTCTCATGCCAGCTTTAAAGGTGTTATGGAAGGAAGAAATAATATTGGCGGCATTGCAGGGATAAATGAAGAAACCGGTGTGATTTCTAATTGTACTGTGATTGGTAAAATAGAAGGGGAACATTATACAGGTGGAATTGTCGGACAGAATATGGGGACTGTTTTAAAAAGCTGCAACAAGAGCAACGTTAATACAGAAGGAGGAGATATAGATTCGGATTTGGATGAAATAGATATGTCCAAACTCAATAGTACAGAAAATCTTTCTGCCTATACAGATATTGGTGGTATTGCCGGATTTTCTAATGGGCTATTACAAGATTGCGAGAATTTTGGGACAATCGGCTATCCTCGCATTGGATATAATGTTGGCGGTATTGCAGGAAGACAATCGGGACAAATACAAAGATGCGAAAATAAAGGAGAGGTTTTTGGCAGAAAGGACATTGGCGGTATTGTGGGACAAATGGAGCCATATCTGACTTTGAAATTTGGAAAAGATGATTTGGAGCGGCTTTTGGATGCGTTTTCCGGCTTGCAAAATTTAATGGATGGACTTATGGATGACACCCAAGATACAGGAGATGCTTTTTTTGCCCGCATACAAAACATTTCTGATTTGACAGATGTAGCAAGAGAAAATACAGACTATCTGGTAAGACATACGGAGGACTATATAGAGGAAAGCCTTTTGATGGTGAATGATTTATCCAAAAGGGCAGATGGTTTTTTGTATGATATAGACAGGGCTATGAAACAGGCAGATGTTTTGTCTGAGGAAATTCAGGATGTTTTTTCTCAAATGCACCGTACAACGGATAAAATGCAGGATGCGGCTATTTCCGGAGAGAAGATTTTTAAATACAGCAAAAAAGGTGTGGACATTCTTGGGGATTCCACAGAAACATATATGAATACCATTGGTCATGTGAAAGGCAATGTGAAAAGTGCCATGCAGCAGACAAAGAATCTTTTGCGTGTATTAAAAAATGCAGCACAGAGTATTCCAAAACCGGAACCGCCACCGGGGGGAGGAACAGAGCCGCCGCCAACCTTACCAGAGCATATAAAAACAGAAATAGCAACAGCATTGGAGCAGACAGTACAGTCCTTAACCAATCTGGAACGGAGTATAGATAAGTGGCATACAGAAGGTCAGAATTTACGAGATTCTATGAAGGATGCAAAGGGAGAGCTGGAAAAAGCATTGAACAGCGGCAGTGATATGGCAAGAGAGCTTGGGGCGGCATTGGCTCGTTTGGATGATGCCATTTCTGAAATGGAAGATGTGGAAAGCAAAGCATCGGATATTGTAGACAGAATGGAAGATGCTATAGCCAGCTTTCAGGAAGGCGGTACACCGCAAGTTCCTGTTCCCAGTGCCAAGTTCAGAGAGCAGTCTGACGCACTTTTGGACAATACAGGAGCTATTTTGGATGAGGTCAGTGCATTGACGGATGAGATGGATGCCAAAGGGGATATTCTCCTTGAAGATTTGCGTGCCATGAATCGTCAAATGGGCTTTATTATCAGCATTATGCGTGATATTTACGATACATTGCTGGAGGAGGATAAGAGCGATGAAATATATGAGGATATTTCTGATGAAGTAAAGGCTTCTGCAGAGGGTGTTGTGGAATTTTGCAAGAATTATGGCAAGGTAGAGGGAGATGTGGACGTAGGCGGCATTGCCGGTACCATTGGCGTAGAATACGACTTTGACCCAGAAGATGACTTAGAGAAAAAAGGAAAACGTTCTTTGGATTTGCGGTATCAATCAAAGGCGGTATTACGCAATTCCATCAACCATGGGGCAGTTTTTGGGAAAAAGGACTACATTGGTGGTATTATCGGATATATGAAGCTAGGCAGTCTTTATAATTGCGAAGCCTATGGCAAGGTTGTCAGTGAAAACGGAAATTATGTTGGGGGTATTGCAGGACAAAGCGATTCTGTAATTCGTCGCAGTGCGGCGAAGGTAATACTGGAAGGCGGCAAGTATATTGGCGGTATTACTGGGCAGGGAGCCGATATTTTTCACTGTGGGGCCATGGTAGACATAGAAAAAGCAGAGGAAGGTATTGGGGCCATTGCAGGGCATACGGAAGGTGAATTTCAAGGAAACCGTTTTGTGGAATGTGAATGGGGCGGTGTAGACGATATTAGCTATGCAGGCAAGGCAGAGCCTATGGCTTATGCGGACTTTATACAGCTGGAGGGCTTGCCGGAACGATTCCGCTCCTTCTTCCTGACATTCATTGCAGATGGCAAGGTTATTGCTGACGTTGCTTATGAGTATGGTGCAAAATCAGATAGCAAAGAGATTCCAAAGGTACCGCAGAAAAAAGGATATTCCGGCAAGTGGGAGGATTTGCCTAAGGACGTGACATTCGACCGTGTTTTGGAAGCAGTATATACCCAGAATAATTCTTCCATTGCTTCCAAAGAAAAACGAGAAGATGGTGCAAGAGCTGTGATGCTGGCAGAAGGAAACTTCTTTGATGGCTCTGTCATAGAATTAACGCCTGTTTCACAAGAAGATGTTGGATTTGCAGGCGATGGAATGTATGCAGAAGGCTGGAAGGTGAAATTGCCTGATGATGGCAAGACGGAGCATATGATTCGCTATTGCAGACCAGAGGGAAAAGGCAAGCTCCATTTGTATTTGGTAAAGGATAATGGTATAGAGAAAATTTCTGCAAAAAAAGATGGTCAATATATGTGCTTCTCCATGAAGGGGAATGGATTTACTATATACAGTACATGGACATCCAATGCGTGGCTGGTTCTTCCTATTGCCGGAGGTGCAGCAATATTGGCAGCAATTTTGCTCTGGAAAAAAGGGAAAAAGATTAAGAATTTTTTAAATGACAGAAGGAATAAAAAGGAGTAAAATAAAGCTGTATAGTATACAGTGCTATGCAGCTTTATTTTTGGATGAGAACATGGACAGGGGGGAAAGTATGAAAAAGAAAATTTTTCTGGTGGCAGCAATATGCGGAGCAATGTGCAGCCAGACAGCACTTGCAGCAGAGTTTTCTGATGTGCCAGCTACTCATTGGGCATCTAAAGAAATTACAAAAGCAAGCGAGGTTGGCTTTATCAGCGGTGTGGAGGCAAATCGTTTTGGTTTGGGGGAAACTGTGACAAGGGGGCAGTTTGTTTCCATGATGTGCCGTATGTTTGGCTGGGAAAAGGCAAGTACAGCAACCGGCTCTTTTACAGATAATCAGGATACAGGAATGTGGTATTTTCCAAGTATAGAAACAGCCGTACAGCATAAAGCTGTGGATGCTGGGGGGAATTTTAGACCAAATGCTCCCATTACACGAGAAGAAATGGCTGTGATGTTAATAAAAGGCTTGGGATATGACAGCCTTGCAGGGGAGGCAGAGAAGGACACTCGTTTTACAGATGTTTCTTCCAACAAGGGATACATAAACCTTGCCTATGATTTTGGGATTGTCAGCGGTAAGGGGGAAGGAAGGTTTTTGCCTGCAGGTACAGCTACAAGGGAGGAAGCGGCTGCCATGATGATTCGCTGCTATGACAAGCTTCAAAGCAATCCTGACTTTATTCACGGTTTTTATGCTTTTTCTTCTTACAGCCAAAAGGATGCAGCCAAGGAAATGGATGCCGTGTCCTTTGGTTGGAGCCGTATGGAATATCGAGATGGTGAAGGCGTTGTTGTGAATACATTATCTGAGAATCATAACGAATGGATTGTTCCAGAAGGCTATGAGCAGATTGTCAACGAATTGCAGGCAAACGGTGTACAGACCAATTTGAATGTATTTCTTTCTGATGTGGCAATGGCAGAAAAAATACTGGGCAGTGCAGAAAACAGAACTGCAGCTGTAAATGGAATTATGGAAGAAGTAACAGTAGCTTATAAAAAATTAGGGCGTAATCCTTATGAAGGCGTAACAATTGATTTTGAAGGACTTCGAGGAAGTGCAATGAAGCAGAATTTTACAGCATTCCTTAGAGAATTGGATGGAAAACTAGAAGGAGTTGGAAAAAAACTCTATGTTGCGGTACATCCTGCCACAAAAGATGGTGTGTATTTTGATGGATATGATTTTAAAGCCATCGGAGAAATCGCAGATAAAGTCATTCTCATGGCATATGATTATGAAGCAAAAAGTATATCCCAAGAGGTGCAGAACAGTGGCTTTACCACAACTCCTGTAGCACCCATTGATGCAGTATATCATGGATTAAAAACCATTGGCGATAAAAATACCGGGATAGCGGATAAAAATAAGATTGTCCTTGGTTTGAGTCCCTCTGCCAATGTGGAATGGGATATACAAAATGGCATAGTTGTCAATGAAAAAGGCATCCGAAATGAGTATCAAACCATAAAGGCTTATATCCAAAATGGAGCCAAAAGAGGATATTCTGAAAAGTATAAAAGTCCTTATTTGGAAGTACAGGATGGGGATATTACAAAAATCATTTGGTATGAAGACAGCAAAAGCGTAGAGGACAAAAAGAATTTGATGCAGATGATGGGCATAAAAGGTATTTCTTTATGGCGGCTTGGTCTGATTCCGGACGAAATTCTGAATGAGATACAATAATTCATTCTTAAGGTAAAAGAAAGTAAAAAAAGGGTATTGCAGTATACACACTGAAATACCCTTTTTGTTTATTTATGGCATGGAGCAAAAATCTCTTTCATACGTTTTCTGTCGTAGCCCAAAAGCCAGTTTGGAAAGCGTTCATAAAGAAAAGAGATGGTTTCTCTTTTTTCTGCTACAATATCCATTCCTCTGTCATCATAAAGATGGAGGAGAATATGTTTTGCTGTATGGAAAAAGAATACGGCAGAGGAAAGCTCTGAAAATCCCGCAAAATCAGTTTTTAAAATGCCTTCCAGCAAAGAAGGAATATGTGGCGGCGTTTGCTCTATATCCCAAAAGAAGAAGATACGGGTAAGTGGCTCGCCATCGCAGTCTATAGTATCTTGCTCATAGACCTCCTTGGGATTGGGAAGCCTTGTCAAGGTGCAAAAACGTTCCAACAAGGCATCTATGTTGCTATCGGTATCAGGACTGCGGTACAATACCCAAAGCAGGGTATCCGGTTTGGGTATACTTTCATACAGGAAAGAAGCTCTTAGCTGTCCTGCCCGAAAATAACGAGTATCTCCTATGGAAAGTGCAGTGTCACCAATTTCAAAGCGTAGAGCAATGGGACTTTCATAGAAAATGGGAAGCTGCAGACGTGGATTATTTATTTTTTCCAATGTACGAAGTGTGCGTTCTAAAAGCATGAGAGTTCTCCTTTTTTCATATCAGTTTTCTGCATGACGTGTGGTGTAGAGAAACATAGCAATCGCTGTAGAGCAGATGATGGCATAGCCAAGCCAGCTGAGGGCATCGGGAATTTGCTGAAACACGAGGAATCCCAAAAGTGCAGAAAAAGGAATTTGGGAATAGTCGTAAACAGAAATTTCTTTCGCAGGTGCATGGCAATAGGCGGCTGTAATGGAAAACTGTCCTCCTGCTGCTGCAAGCCCAGCAAGAAGCAGGCAGAGAAGCTGCTTTCCTGTCATGGGATGGTAGCGGAACAGAAGATAGGGCAGTGTGACTAAGCAGGAAAATGCGGAGAAAAAGAATACAATCAAAGGCCCTTTTACCCCCTGCTGTCCCAAAGAGCGAACATAGGCATAGGCTGCCCCTGCCGTAATACCGCCAAGAAGCCCGACAAGGGCAGGGAAAAGTGCCATATGGTGTAAACCAGAAGGTCTTACAATACACAAAACTCCTATAAATGCAACACAAATAGAAGCAACCTGCACACGATTTGGCTTTTCTTTCAAAAGGAAGAAAGCAAAAATAATGGTGAAGAAGGGGGACATTTTATTGAGCATAGAGGCATCGGACAGAAGCAGATGGTCTACAGCGTAATAATTGCATAGAATCCCCACTGTGCCAAACATAGAACGCAATACCAGATGTCCGACAGCTTTTTGACTGTGTGGAAAAGGAGGTTTTTCCTTTAGCAAAATGGCAGCAGCAAAAAGCAGTGCCACAAAGTTACGGAAAAAGCTCTTTTGTATGGATGGCAAATCACCGGAAAGACGGATGAAAAGATTCATAAGTGCAAAAGAAAAAGCGGAACAAATAATGAAGAAAATCCCCTTCTGTTTAGATGACATAAAAAAACTCCTTTCAAAAAATCATACGGAAACCATTATACACGATTTACAGAGAAAGAAAAGCAAAAGAAATAATTTTTTGTAAAGAAACAGAAAATTATTATAAATAAATACGATAGAACAGCAATGAAGCTATAATTTGGGAGGTAATAGAACAAAGAAAAACGGAAGGAGTGAACCGTGTTGGGTAAAGGAAGGTGTCAGCGGTCATGTTTTTCTGTGATGATTCGGTATTTTAAGGATAGTCAAGATATGATATATGGGACGCACCTGATATTGCATCAAACATGAAAGCGGTTTAAGATGGAGAAGCCCGAACCATTAACAAGATATACTATGCAGATAAAAATATACTATCAGGATATTCCCTTCATGGCAATGAAAATTTGCAGGAGCAGGATACAAAAAAACATAGCATATATCAATCAAAAAAAGCAATTTTTGAAAGGATTCCTTTTTCTGTTTTTATCTTTTGAATAGAAAAAGCCTGTTTCCAAGAGGATTCAGGCTTTTCTGCGTGCTTCAGCTTCTGCCTTGGAAAATGGACAGCCACAGTAGTCTTGTCTATATAAATGATAGATTTCGGATAGTTCGCAAGAGCGTTTGTATCCGTTTTTCTTTTTAAAATCAGAAAAAAGATAGGGAACACCATAGGTTTCCGCAAGGTCTTTGCCAATTTGGTTTAATACTTGTGCATTTTTATGAGGGCTGATGGAAAGGGTGGTGGTAAAATAGTCGAAGCCTTCTTCTTTTGCCAACTGTGCTGTTTTTTCCATGCGAAGGGTATAGCAGTCAAAACAACGGCTTCCACCTTCCGATTCTTGTTCTCTGCCCTTTGCAAGGGCAAAGAATTTTTCCGGCTCATATGTGCCAATCATGCAAGATACAGGATTTCGAAGGGGCATTTCTGCAATCAGTCGCTGTTCTTCCTCTGCACGGCGGGTAAATTCTTCTGCAGGTGCAATATTGGGGTTATAGTAGAATATGGTGATGTCAAAATAGTGGGTGAGATATTCCAATACATAGGAGGAGCAGGGGGCACAACAGCTATGCAGGAGCAAGCGAGGGAGAGTCCCTTCTTTTTCTATAGATTTCAGGGTGTGTTCCAGTACCAACTGATAATTTTCTTTTATCATAAGATATAAACCTCGTTTCCATGGTAATCAAAAAAATCCTTCTTTATGGCATACAGTGTAGCAAAAAAGCAGGACAAAGTAAAGGAGGTTATCATGTACTGAAAAAAGAACAAAAATGATTCACAAAAATGCTGTTTTCAGAGAAAGGGGGAAAAGAAAAATATTTAAGAAAATTTCTGGTTTGTATGGATATAAGTTATATATGATGCACAATGGAGCTTTGAAAGTGTCTATATGGGAAGAAAAACAGCTTTTTTCCTTTGGGCAGATTTTGAGAAGAAGGGATAGGAGGGGGATGAGCATAAAAAAAGCGGCAAAGCCGCAGAAAATCAACAAAAAAGGCTTGACACCACCGCATTTCCATGATAAAATATTCTACACGCAAATGAAAGGTGCATTCCCTTTACTTCATTGCAACCAGTATAGCACAGTATGTCGCAAAATTCAACAGCTATTTTTCAAAAATCGTAAAAGCTGCGATTTTACAGGAAAAACAAGGGGTTGAGGCGGGCAAGAGAGAGGGGGAACGGGCTTTTTGGAAGGCGTTTTCAACACAAAAAGAAAAACGAAGGGCAGTATGCCCATGGTTTTCAAGCTAGATTAGAATTTCCTGAATGTAAGAAGGCTTTTGTCATGACCACTGATCAAAGGTGGTGCAGGCAAAGGTCTAGCTTTGTTTAAGAAATTCTAAATTTTTGTACAAAAGAATTTTTGTATGGACTTTTGTACAAATTCTGCCATGGACGCCTGATACAGAAAAATGAGCAGTTTCGTTTTCCTGTATCAAGTGTCCGAAGGGGCAGAGCGATGTCGGTATGGAAGATAATGCAAAGAGGTGACAAGATGGAAAAAAACAGGATTCACGCACTCCGTTTTGGCGACACGACACGAATGAGCTATTCCAAAATCAATGAGGTTTTGAAAATGCCCAATCTAATCGAGGTGCAAAAGGACAGCTACCGGTGGTTTTTAAAGGAAGGTCTGAAGGAGGTTTTTGAGGACATTTCTCCTATCACGGATTTCAGCGGCAATCTGGTACTGGAATTTATTGATTTTTCTTTGGATTCTGAACCGAAATTCTCCATTGAAGAATGCAAGGAGCGGGATGCAACCTATGCTGCGTCCTTGAAGGTGAAGGCAAGACTTTATAACAGGGAACTGGATGAGCTGAAGGAACAGGAAATCTTTATGGGTGATTTCCCGCTTATGACAGAAACAGGTACCTTTATTATCAATGGTGCAGAACGTGTTATTGTCAGCCAGCTGGTTCGTTCTCCCGGCATTTACTATGCTTCCGATTTTGATAAGGTAGGGAAGAAGCTTCTTTCTGCAACAGTTATTCCCAACAGAGGGGCGTGGCTGGAATATGAAACCGATTCCAACGACGTTTTTTATGTAAGAGTTGACCGTACCAGAAAAGTACCTGTGACAGTTTTGATTCGTGCATTGGGTATTGGTACGGATGCAGAAATTATGGAGTTGTTTGGGGATGAGCCTAAAATCAATGCAACATTGGACAAAGATATTGCAAAGTCCTACGAAGAAGGTCTGATTGAAATTTATAAAAAACTGCGTCCCGGAGAGCCTCCCACAGTGGAAAGCTCCGAATCCTTGCTGCGTGGTATGTTCTTTGATCCAAAGAGATATGATTTGGCAAGAGTAGGTCGCTATAAATTCAATAAAAAGCTGGCACTGAAAAACAGAATTCGAGGTGCAAAACTAGCTGAAGCTGTTATTGACCCTATGACAGGGGAGGTTTTGGCAGAGGCAGGAGAAACCTTGACAATAGAGCTGTGTGACACAATTCAGAATTGTGGCACAGACCATCTTTTCATTGAAGAAGAAGATAGAAAAGTAAAGGTTCTGACAAACCGTTCCGTTTCCATTGACGGGTATTTGGAAGAATTCGGTCTGGATGCAGAGGAACTGGGGATTCGTGAAAAAGTATACTATCCTGTTTTGGAACAGATTTTGGAACAGTACACAACCGCAGAAGAAGTGAAGGCTGCAATTAAGGAAAATATCCACGAGCTGGTTCCCAAGCATATCACACTGGAAGATATTATGGCTTCCGTTAACTATGTCATACTTTTGGACTATGGCTATGGCAATGTAGATGACATTGACCACTTGGGAAACCGCCGTATTCGCTCCGTAGGGGAGCTGCTTCAGAACCAGTTCCGTATTGGTCTTTCCAGAATGGAAAGAGTGGTAAGAGAAAGAATGACAACACAGGATTTGTCTATGGTGACACCGCAGGCACTCATCAATGTGCGTCCCGTTACAGCAGCTATTAAGGAATTCTTTGGCAGCTCCCAGCTCTCTCAGTTCATGGACCAGAATAACCCCTTGAGTGAATTGACACATAAAAGACGTCTTTCCGCACTGGGACCTGGCGGTCTTTCCAGAGAAAGAGCCGGATTTGAGGTTCGTGACGTTCACCATTCTCACTACGGCAGAATGTGTCCCATTGAAACGCCAGAAGGCCCTAACATCGGTTTGATTAACACATTGGCAACATTTGCCCGCATCAATGAGTATGGCTTTATTGAAGCACCCTACAGAGTTGTTGACCAGAGTGGGGATGAACCTCGTGTTACAGATGAATTTATTTATGTAACCGCAGATGAAGAAGAAAACTACAACGTTGCACAGGCAAATGAACCTTTGGATGAGGAAGGTCACTTCCTGCATAAGAAGGTAACAGGTCGTCACCGTGAAGATATTATCGAAGTAGACAGAAGCCGTATCCAGCTCATGGACGTATCTCCTAAGCAGATGGTATCTGTTGCGACAGCTTTGATTCCTTTCCTTGAAAACGACGACGCAAACCGTGCCCTTATGGGTTCCAATATGCAGCGTCAGGCGGTTCCTTTGATGGTGACAGATTCTCCTATTGTCGGAACGGGTATGGAATATAAGACAGCAAAAGACTCCGGCATCTGTAAGATTGCGAAAAATGCAGGGGTTGTAGAACGGGTATCTGCAAATGAAATTGTAATCCGCAATGATAATTCTGGCAGAGATGTCTATAAACTCATTAAATATCAGAGAAGTAACCAGAGTACCTGCCTGAACCAGAAACCCATTGTAAGCATTGGGGAAAGAGTGGAAGCAGACCAGATTATTGCAGACGGTGCATCCACTCGTCAGGGGGAATTGGCACTTGGGAAAAACCCGCTCATTGGTTTTATGACATGGGAAGGCTACAACTATGAGGATGCTGTTCTTTTAAGCGAAAAGCTGGTACAGGATGACGTATACACATCCGTCCACATCAACGAATTTGAAGCGGATGCCAGAGATACAAAGCTGGGACCTGAAGAAATCACAAGAGATATTCCAAACGTAGGGGAAGATGCACTTCGTGATTTGGATGAAAGAGGGATTGTCCGTATTGGTGCGGAGGTACACCCCAATGATATTCTGGTTGGTAAAGTAACACCTAAGGGCGAAACAGAGCTGACGGCAGAAGAAAGACTGCTTCGTGCAATCTTTGGCGAAAAAGCAAGAGAGGTTAGAGATACTTCTCTGCGTGTACCCCACGGGGAAACCGGTATCATCGTAGACGTAAAAATCTTTACCAGAGAAAACGGCGATGATGTGGGTCCTGGTGTGAATCAGCTGGTTCGTGTTTATATTGCCCAGAAAAGAAAAATTTCTGTTGGGGATAAAATGGCAGGTCGTCATGGCAACAAGGGTGTTGTTTCCCGTGTACTTCCTGTAGAGGATATGCCTTTCCTGCCTAACGGCAGACCTTTGGACATCGTTCTGAACCCTCTGGGTATACCTTCCCGTATGAATATCGGGCAGGTATTGGAAACCCACTTGTCTTTGGCAGCAAAGGCTTTGGGCTGGAAAATCGCAACTCCTGTATTTGATGGGGCAAACGAAGTGGATATTATGGACACTTTGGAAATGGCAAATGATTATGTCAATACAGAATGGGAAGAATTCTCTGAAAAATGGAAGCCCCTTCTGGAAGGCGATATTTATGATGAGCTGTATGCAAACAGAGATCATAGAGAAGAATGGAAAGGCGTTGCCATCAGCAGAGATGGTAAAGTTTCTCTCCGTGATGGTCGTACAGGAGAATTGTTCGACAATAGAGTTACTATCGGGTTCATGCACTATCTGAAGTTGCACCATCTGGTTGATGATAAGATTCACGCACGTTCCACAGGCCCTTACTCCTTAGTAACACAGCAGCCTCTGGGCGGTAAAGCACAGTTTGGCGGTCAGCGTTTCGGGGAAATGGAAGTTTGGGCATTGGAAGCATACGGTGCAGCATATACTTTGCAGGAAATCCTCACAGTGAAGTCCGACGATATTGTAGGACGTGTGAAGACCTACGAAGCGATTGTAAAGGGTGAAAATATTCCTGAACCTGGTGTGCCGGAATCCTTCAAGGTATTGCTGAAGGAATTGCAGTCTTTGGCACTGGATATTCGTGTACTGCGTGAAGACCAGACAGAAGTGGAAATCAAAGAGTCTATTGAAGATGTGGACGATTTGAATGTCAATATAGATGGCTTTGAAGGGGAAGATGATACATTCCGTCAGCAAAGACCCATGACTGCCGAAGAAGAACTGGTTGACTTCCTTTTTGACGGAGAGGAAGGTACTGTTCACGACAACAGCAATCTGCTATCTGATGATTTTGCGGGAGATAGTGATTTGTTGGATGATTATGATGAAGAATAAGAAAGGAGAATGATGCCATGAATACACAGAACACAGAACAGGGAATTGTTTTTGATTCCATTAAGATTGGATTGGCTTCTCCTGAAAAAATCCATGAGTGGTCCAGAGGTGAAGTAAAAAAACCTGAAACCATTAACTACAGGACATTAAAGCCCGAAAAAGATGGGCTATTCTGTGAACGGATTTTTGGGCCTACCAAAGACTGGGAGTGCCATTGTGGAAAATATAAGAGAATACGCTATAAAGGCGTTGTTTGTGACCGATGTGGCGTTGAAGTAACAAAAGCAAAGGTAAGACGTGAGAGAATGGGGCATATTGAACTGGCAGCACCTGTTTCTCATATTTGGTATTTTAAGGGTATTCCTTCCAGAATGGGTCTGATTCTTGCCATGAGTCCCAGAGCATTGGAAAAGGTTTTGTACTTTGCTTCCTACATTGTATTGGATGCGGGAGATACCGAATTACAGTATAAACAGCTTCTCAGTGAAAGAGAATACAGAGAAGCCTATGATAAATATGGCGATAGATTTGAAGCGGCAATGGGTGCAGAAGCTGTCAAAAGGCTTTTGCAGGATATTGACTTGGAAAAAGAGTCTGTGGAGCTGAAGGAACAGCTTGTTGATACCACAGGGCAGAAAAGAGTGCGTATCATCAAAAAGCTGGAGGTTGTAGAAAGCTTCCGCCTTTCCGGCAACAAGCCTGAATGGATGATTTTGGACGCGATTCCTGTTATTCCTCCTGATATTCGTCCTATGGTTCAGTTGGATGGTGGACGTTTTGCTACAAGTGATTTGAATGATTTGTACAGACGTGTCATCAACAGAAATAACCGTCTGAAAAGATTACTTGATTTGGGTGCTCCTGACATTATTGTGAGAAACGAAAAGAGAATGCTGCAGGAAGCTGTGGATGCTCTCATTGATAATGGCAGACGTGGCAGACCTGTAACAGGCCCCGGTAACAGAGCATTGAAATCCCTTTCCGATATGCTGAAAGGGAAGCAAGGGCGTTTCCGTCAGAATCTTTTGGGGAAACGTGTTGACTACTCCGGTCGTTCCGTTATCGTTGTAGGCCCTGAGCTAAAAATTTATCAGTGCGGTCTGCCAAAGGAAATGGCAATCGAACTGTTTAAACCTTTTGTTATGAAAAAACTGGTTGAGGATGGTCTGGCACACAATATCAAATCTGCAAAGAGAATGGTAGAGCGTTTACAGACAGAGGTTTGGGACATTTTAGAAGATGTCATCAAAGAACATCCTGTTATGCTGAACCGTGCCCCAACCCTGCACAGACTGGGTATTCAGGCCTTTGAGCCTGTGCTGGTAGAAGGGCGTGCTATTAAGCTGCATCCTCTGGTATGTACAGCATACAATGCCGACTTTGACGGTGACCAGATGGCAGTACACGTTCCTTTGAGTGTGGAAGCACAGGCGGAATGCAGATTCCTTCTGCTTTCCCCCAACAACCTCTTGAAGCCTTCCGATGGTGCACCTGTAACCGTGCCTTCTCAGGATATGATTTTGGGTATGTATTACCTGACTTTGGAAAGAGAAGATTTGAACCAGAAATATGAAGAAGATTTACTGGACGCAGAGGGGAATGTTGTTGTAGCAAAGGGCAGTTCCATCATGAAAGTCTTTAAGGATGAAAAAGAAGCAATTCTTGCTTATGATAACCACGAAATTTATTTACAGGAGGTTATTAAAGTAAGACGTGCATTGGAATTTGACGGTGTGATGGAAACACGTATCGTACAGACAACAGTAGGGCGTATTATCTTTAACGAAGCGATTCCACAGAATCTGGGGTATGTAGACAGAACAGATGAGGAAGATAAATTCCGTTATGAAATTGACTTCCTTGTAGATAAGAAGGGGATTGGTAAGATTATCAACCGTTGTATCAACCGCTGCGGTGCAACAGAAACAGCATCTGTATTGGATAAAATTAAATCTTTGGGCTATAAGTTCTCTACAAGAGCGGCCCTTACGGTATCCGTATCTGATATGGAAATCCCCAAGGAAAAACAGGAATTTTTGGACGAAGCAGAAGGAAAGGTTGATCTGATTACGAAAAAATTCCGTCGTGGTTTGATGACAGACGAAGAACGTCATAACAAAGTTATCGAAGCGTGGAACATTGCCAATGACAAGATTACAACAGCCCTTTTGGCAGGTCTTGGCAAGTATAACAATATTTATATGATGGCAAATTCCGGTGCCCGTGGTTCCAACAGCCAGATTAAACAGCTTGCCGGTATGCGTGGTTTGATGGCAAACCCTTCCGGTGGTATCATCGAGCTGCCTATCAAAGCAAACTTCCGTGAAGGTCTGTCCGTACTGGAATACTTCATTTCTGCACATGGTGCAAGAAAAGGTTTGACTGATACAGCACTTCGTACAGCCGATTCCGGTTACTTGACTCGCCGTCTGGTAGACGTTTCTCAGGATATCATCATCAGAGAATGGGATTGCTGTGAAGGGGAGGACAAAGAAGCACCCGGTTTATGGGTATCTGCTTTCATGGACGGCAACGAAGTGATTGAAGGTTTGCAAGACCGTATCCGTGGCAGATGGTCTGTTTTGGATATTATTCATCCTGAAACAGGAGAAATCCTTGTACCTGCTGATACTATGATTACACCAGATCAGGCAGAAGCAGTAGAAAAAGCCGGGATTAAGAAAGTTTTGATTAGAACTGTTCTGACCTGTCGTTCCAATATCGGTATTTGTGCGAAGTGCTATGGTGCCAACATGGCAAGTGGCAGATATGTTCGGATTGGGGAATCTGTTGGTATCATTGCGGCACAGTCCATTGGGGAACCCGGTACACAGTTGACTATGCGTACCTTCCATACAGGTGGTATTGCAGGGGATGACATCACACAAGGTCTTCCTCGTGTCGAAGAATTATTTGAAGCAAGAAAACCCAAAGGTCTTGCCATTATTGCCGAATTTGGTGGCAGAGTTTCTATCAGTGATACTAAGAAAAAACGAGAAGTGATTATCACCAACGAAGAAACCGGAGAAGTCAAGGATTATCTGATTCCTTACGGCTCCCGAATGAAGGTTTATGAAGGTGACGTGGTAGATGCCGGTGATGAAATTACAGAAGGTAGTGTAAATCCTCACGATATTCTGAAGATTAAAGGTTTGCGTGGTGTACAGGATTATATGATTCAGGAGGTACAGCGTGTATACCGTTTGCAGGGTGTAGAAATCAACGATAAGCATATTGAGGTTATTGTGCGTCAGATGCTGAAGCGTGTGAAGATTGAGGAAAATGGGGACACCGAATTCCTGCCCGGTTCTCTGGTTGACTGGCTGACATTTGAAAATACAAATGCAGAGCTGGAAGCAGAAGGCAAAGAACCTGCCAAAGGTTCCAGAGTGCTTTTGGGTATTACAAAGGCATCTCTTGCAACAGATTCCTTCCTGTCTGCGGCATCCTTCCAGGAAACAACGAGAGTTCTGACGGAAGCGGCAATCAAGGGTAAGATTGATCCGCTGATTGGTCTGAAAGAAAATGTAATCATCGGTAAACTGATTCCTGCCGGTACAGGTATGTCCCGTTACCGCAGCATTGAATTGGAAACAGAAGAAAGCAATGAAGAAGCTGTTTACAATGAAGATGAAATTTTCATTGATGAAGATGAAATGATTTAAAAACTAAGACATAAAAAACGCAGATGCTGAAAAGTATCTGCGTTTTTCTATACAAAGGGTTACAAAGAGTTTTTACCGTGTGTATCAATATTTTTTTAGCAAATATTTGAAAATAAGAGTACCACTAACAAGCTGAAAAATCAGATACAAAGACAAAAACAAAACAAATATACACCAGTTTTCTATAACACCCAAAGCACCGAATATGCAGAAAAGAATTTCAGCAAAAACAATAACGAAAATTCCAAGTGTATAGGCATATCTACCAGCTTCTTTACGAAGTTTGACTTTGCGTTTATCATGAAGTTCAATATTTTTTTGGCAATTTTTTCTGCGTATTGCTGCTTTCTTTATGGCACATTCCAATAAAAATAGCGAGATATCATAATAAGTCCGGGTAGGATTCCGGCACCTGTAAAACCAAAAACAGACGATACAAAGATGTGTCGGTAAAAAATACAGTCAATAAGAATGTAATACCCATGAAAAGGGATAAGATACTTATGATAAGATTTGTTTTTTTCATAGTGAGTTCTTTTCGTGAATAAATAATTCTTCGATTTTTTTGTCAAAAAAGTCTGATATGGTGAAGGCTAAATTTAAAGAGGGATTGTATTTTCCTGTATCGATGGAACTAATCGTTTGTCCGGAAACAGACAGTGCCTTTGCAAAATTTTTTTGAGTTATACCTCGTTGTTTACGGAGTTTTTTTACTTTGTTTTTCATTTGCACCTCCTTTTTGCAAAGGCTACTTTATATTATTGAAGCATCAGAATATTTTGGATATGTCAAGTTTCTTTTATAAAATATGGAAAAGAGTGACAAAGCTTTATGAAAGCAGAAATTTCATACCGGTGAAAAGAATGTGTATATTCTCTGAATGAATGTATTTTTATGGGGGAGAAAAAGATAAATTCAGAGAAAACCCCTATATTTCAGAGAAAATCCTTGACTTTTGGGATTTGAGATGATAAAATTTTTTAGTGTCCGTATGCGGGCTTTTCTAAGCGAGCCGAAAACTCGGACCATAACATACAGAAATAATGCAAAAGCAGACGTATGATTCTATAAGGAGGTGCATTTTAATGCCAACGTTTAACCAATTAGTAAGAAAAGGCAGACAGACAGTTGAGAAAAAATCTACAGCACCCGCATTGCAGAAAGGTTTGAACTCTCTGCAGAAGAAGCTGACAGATGTTTCCTCTCCTCAGAAACGTGGTGTATGTACAGCAGTTAAGACATCTACACCTAAAAAACCTAACTCCGCTTTGAGAAAAATCGCCAGAGTTCGTCTTTCCAACGGGATTGAAGTAACAGCTTATATTCCCGGTGAAGGTCACAACCTGCAGGAACACTCCGTTGTTCTGATCAGAGGCGGCAGAGTAAAAGACCTTCCCGGTGTGCGTTACCACATCGTCAGAGGTACTTTGGATACAGCAGGTGTTGCAAACAGAATGCAGGCACGTTCCAAATATGGTGCAAAACGCCCGAAAGCTGCTGCAAAGAAGTAATAAAACAATACTGTAATATCGTAAATAGACTTAGGTATGCCTTATACGAATCAATACAATCTGCGATTGCTTAGAGGACGGATAGAAGTTGAGAGGTAAGGCATGAAAACACAGGGATTGGCCTTGTGAAGTACCGAGAATATCATTATTCATTAAGGAGGGAAGAATCGTGCCAAGAAAAGGACATGTTGCAAAAAGAGAGGTTTTAGCAGACCCTATTTACAACAGCAAGCTGGTAACAAAGCTCATCAACAGCATTATGCTGGATGGTAAGAAAGGTGTTGCTGAAAAAATCGTTTATGGTGCATTCGATAAAGTAGCAGAAAAGACAGGTAAAGAGGCTCTGGAAGCTTTTGAAGAAGCTTTGGGCAATATCATGCCTGTACTGGAAGTAAAGGCTCGTCGTGTGGGCGGTGCAACCTATCAGGTGCCTATGGAAATCAGACCGGAAAGACGACAGACACTGGGTCTGAGATGGCTGACAGTATATGCTAGAAAACGTGGCGAAAAGACAATGGTAGATCGTCTTGCTGCTGAAATTCTGGACGCACTGAACAATGCAGGCGGTGCTTGCAAGAAAAAAGACGAAACACACAAAATGGCAGAAGCAAACAAAGCTTTCTCCCATTTCAAATGGTAATCGAAAAAAAGTATGGATTTCGGCAATTTTGGAAAGGCTTATTACGAGCCTTTTCGGATTGCCCGATTTTATTCGTATAACATAAAGGAGGAGTAAGCGTGGCAAACAGAGAATATTCGCTTGCCAAGACTAGAAATATTGGTATCATGGCACATATAGACGCTGGTAAGACAACTCTTACAGAGCGTATTCTGTTCTACACAGGTCGTAACTACAAGATTGGTGATACACACGAAGGTACCGCAACCATGGACTGGATGGAACAGGAACAGGAAAGAGGTATCACAATTACCTCCGCTGCTACAACCTGTCACTGGAACGAAAACAGAATCAACATCATTGATACACCCGGACACGTTGACTTTACAGTAGAGGTTGAACGTTCTCTGCGTGTATTGGACGGTGCTGTTTGCGTACTGGATGCAAAGGGCGGCGTAGAACCTCAGACAGAAACAGTTTGGAGACAGGCTGATAACTATCAAGTACCCCGTATGATTTTTGTAAACAAAATGGATATTATGGGGGCTAGCTTTGAAGGTTCCATGAAATCCATCGTAGACAGATTGGGCTGCCATCCTGTAGCTGTAACTCTGCCTATTGGTGCTGAAAGTGATTTTAAGGGTATCATTGACCTGATGCTGATGAAAGCATACTACTACGAAAATGTAACAGGTACAGAAGTAGATGAAGCTGAAATCCCTGATGATTACAAAGAAATGGCTGAAGAATACAGAGCAACCATGGTAGAGACTATCTGTGAAACAGATGAAACGCTTATGGAAAAATTCTTCGCTGAAGAAGAAATCACAGTAGAGGAGCTGAAAGCTGCTCTGCGTAAGGCGTGTATTGCTTGCGAGCTGATGCCTGTTATGTGTGGTTCTGCATATAGAAACAAAGGCGTGCAAAAGCTGTTGGACGGCGTAATCGACTATATGCCTGCACCTACAGATATTGCTGCAATCAAAGGTATCGACCCGAATACAGGGGAAGAAGCGGAAAGACATTCTTCTGATGATGAACCTTTTTCTGCCTTGGCATTCAAAATTATGAATGACCCCTTCGTTGGAAAATTGGCGTTCTTCCGTGTATACTCTGGCACACTGGATGCAGGTTCTTATGTTTATAACTCTACAAAGGGTAAAAAAGAACGTGTAGGTCGTATTTTGCAGATGCACGCAAATCATAGAGAAGAAATTGACAGAGTATATTCCGGTGATATTGCAGCTGCTGTTGGTTTTAAGCTGACAACAACAGGCGATACAATTTGTGATGAAGCACATGAAGTTATTCTGGAATCTATGGTATTCCCCGAACCTGTTATTTCCGTTGCCATTGAACCCAAGACCAAAGCTGGTCGTGACAAAATGGGTATGGCACTGGCAAAGCTGGCTGAGGAAGATCCTACATTCAAGACATATACAGATACAGAAACAGGCGATACAATTATTTCCGGTATGGGTGAACTGCATTTGGAAATCATTGTTGACCGTCTGTTGAGAGAATTTAAAGTAGAAGCCAATGTAGGTGCACCTCAGGTTGCATATAAAGAAACATTCCGTAAGGCTGTTGATGTAGAAGGTAAGTTTGTACGTCAGTCCGGTGGTCGTGGTCAGTATGGTCATTGTAAAGTGCGTTTCTTCCCTATTCCTACAGATGCAGAAAGCAATTATGAATTCGTAAACAGCACGGTAGGCGGCTCTATTCCTAAGGAATACATCCCTGCGATTGATAAGGGTATCCAGCAGGCAATGCAGAGTGGTATTCTGGGTGGCTATCCTGTATTAGGTGTTAAGGCAGAGGTTTACGATGGTTCTTACCATGAAGTTGACTCCTCCGAAACAGCGTATCAGATTGCCGGCTCCATGGCTTTCAAAGAAGCTATGAAGAAGGGTGATGCTGTACTTTTGGAGCCTATCATGAAGGTTACAGTAACAGTACCCGAGGAATACATGGGTGACGTTATCGGTGATATTAACTCCCGCCGTGGTCGTATCGAAGGTATGGAAGCCAGAACAAATGTACAGGTAATTCATTCCTTTGTACCTTTGGCTGAAATGTTCGGATATTCCACAGACCTGCGTTCCAGATCTCAGGGACGTGGTAACTATGTTATGGAAGTTGACCACTATGAGCCTTGCCCGAAATCTGTACAGGAAAAAGTACTGGAAGGTAAGAAATAATCACAAAAACGTAATATTTCTTGTAATTTGGACTTGCAAAAAGCATAGAAATTTAATATAATTAAGGACGATAGGTGTATTTATATGAAAATACATGATCTATTTGCCTTAGTCAAAACTTAAAGGAGGATATTTAGAAATGGCAAAACAGAAATTTGAAAGAACCAAACCTCATATGAATATCGGTACTATTGGTCACGTTGACCATGGTAAAACAACTCTGACAGCAGCTATTACAAAGACACTGCATGAAAGATACCAGATTGGTGCAGCTGTTGATTTCGAAAACATCGACAAGGCTCCTGAAGAAAGAGAACGTGGTATCACAATTTCTACAGCACACGTTGAATATGAAACACCCAACAGACACTATGCACACGTTGACTGCCCCGGACATGCTGACTATGTTAAAAACATGATCACAGGTGCAGCACAGATGGACGGTGCTATTCTGGTTGTTGCTGCTACAGATGGTCCTATGGCTCAGACAAGAGAACATATCCTGCTGTCCAGACAGGTAGGCGTACCTTATATTGTTGTATTCATGAACAAATGCGACATGGTTGAAGACGAAGAACTGCTGGATTTGGTTGAAATGGAAATCAGAGAACTGCTGAGCGAATATGATTTCCCCGGTGATGATATTCCTATCATCAGAGGTTCTGCATTCCAGGCACTGCAGGATCCTAGCAGTGCATGGGGCGACAAGATCCTTGATCTGTTCAACGAAATCGAAGCTTACATTCCCGAACCTGAACGTGATACAGACAAGCCTTTCCTGATGCCTGTCGAAGACGTATTCTCTATTACAGGTCGTGGTACAGTTGCTACAGGTAGAGTAGAAAGTGGCGTTATTAAAGTACAGGACGAAGTTGAAATCGTTGGTCTGTCCGAAGATATTAGAAAAGTTGTTGTAACAGGCGTTGAAATGTTCAGAAAACTTCTGGATCAGGCTGAAGCTGGTGATAACATCGGTGTTCTGTTGCGTGGTGTACAGAGAGATGAAATCGAAAGAGGTCAGGTTCTGGCTAAACCCGGTTCTATCACACCCCACACAAAATTCAAAGCTCAGGTTTACGTTTTGAGCAAAGAAGAAGGTGGTCGTCATACACCTTTCTTCAACAACTACAGACCTCAGTTCTACTTCAGAACAACAGACGTTACAGGCGTTATCTCTCTGCCTGAAGGTACAGAAATGTGTATGCCTGGTGACAACGTTGAAATGACAATCGAACTGATTACACCTGTAGCTATGGGTCAAGGTCTGCGTTTCGCTATCCGTGAAGGTGGCAGAACTGTAGGTGCTGGTTCCGTAGTAGAAGTTATCGAATAATTTCAAGATAACAAGGCTATATTTACAGTGAATCTATACAGAGAGGATTTTTCATATGGAGAAATCCTCTCTGTTTTTTAGCATAATAAGATTTACTAGAATAGGAAATACAAAAAACTAAATACTCTGGTGAAAGTGCTGAGGGAGATGGAAAAAAATCCCCTCATTTTTTTATTCATATTGTCCAATAGTTGTATGACAAGCAGATAGTTTTCTAAAGGCAAACTAGAGAAAAGATATTGACACAGAAAAGACAATGGTGTAAAGTATAGGCATAACAAAAGAGAATTCAAAGCACACAAAAAGAAAGAGTGTGTTATTTTTTCGGCAGTATTATTCGCATACAAAATATCATAATTAAGTAAGCCTTGAATCCAAAAGGCAGAAGGAAAAGAGTTTGTTCTATTCTGGTACAGGATTCGGCAAGGATAGGGCGAGAAAAGGACTGTAGGAAAGAGAAGCTTTTTTGTTGGTTTTTTTGTGGGGGTATCGGCAGTTTATTTGACGGTATTACCATAAATGGATGCTGTTTTTTATCTAATATTTATCGACAAAGATGTTGACAATTTTTAGACAAAAATGGTATAGTTTTTGTAGAAGCGTTGGATGCTTTTTTCTTGTCATGCGGCAAAAAAAATATTCAATGATTCGAGACGGCAGCGTCGGAAGTAAGTCGTTTTCATAAGGCAACCGATTGCCTGTTCGGTTGTTTTAAATTTATTACAAAATAGGAGGAATATTAAATGGATTTCAAATTAACAAAAACTCAGATGCTTCAGCAAGAGTTGTTCAGAAAATTTGCTGAAACAGAAATTAAACCCATCGCAAAGGATATGGATGAAGCAGAAGATTATGATCGTGAACTTCTCCAGAAACTGCAGAAAATCGGTGCGTTCGGTATTCCTTATTCCAGAGAATACGGCGGTCAGGGTGCTGACGTTCTGACATACACACTGTGCATGGAAGAAATGTCCAAGGTTGATGCTTCCACAGGTATCACACTGTCCGTACATACATCTCTTTGCTGCCCTTGTATCAATGAATTTGGTACAGAAGAACAGAAACAGAAATACCTGAGACCTTTGGTAGACGGTTCTAAAATTGGTTGCTTCGGTTTGACAGAACCCGGTGCTGGTACAGACGCAGCAGGCGTTCGTACAGAAGCGAACCTGGAGGGCGACTACTATGTACTGAATGGTACAAAAATTTTCACAACAAACTCCGGCTTTGCGGATACATTCATTGTTTTTGCATTGACAGATAAATCAAAAGGTCCTAAGGGTATGTCTGCATTTATTGTAGAAAGAGACTCCGAAGGTTTGACAGTTGGTCCCAACATTGAACGTATGGGTATTAGAGCTGCTTCCAACTGTGAAGTTGTTTATGACAACGTAAAAGTTCCTAAAGCAAACCTGCTGGGCAAGGAAGGTCAGGGTTACAAGATTGCTATGACAGCTCTGGGCGGCGGTCGTATCGGTATCGGTGCTCAGTCCGTAGGTATTGCACAGGGTGCTATTGACGAAACACTGAAATATGTAAAAGAAAGAAAACAGGGCGGCAAACCCATTGGTAAATACCAGAATACACAGTTCAAGCTTGCTGAATGCCAGACAAAGGTTGATGCTGCTAGATTGATGGTATGGAGAGCTGCTACTGAAAAAGATTTGCATGGCAACTATGCTCCTTATGCTGCAATGTGCAAATACTTCGCATCTGATGTAGCAAACGAAGTTACAAGACAGTGCGTACAGCTGTTTGGTGGTTACGGTTATTGCCGTGAATACCCTGTAGAAAGAGCTATGCGTGACGCTAAGATCACAGAAATCTATGAAGGTACAAACGAAGCTATGAAGATGATCATCTCCGGCTCCATGAAAGTTTGATAAATAGATTTTCTGCACTTTAAAAGGCGAAGTAAAATACTAATATTTGGAAGGAGAACTATAATGAAAATCGTAGTATGTATTAAACAAGTACCAGATACAGTTGAAGTAAAAATTGATCCTAAAACAGGCACATTGATTCGTGATGGTGTTCCCTCTATTATCAACCACGACGACAAAACAGGTATCGAAGCTGCTCTGGCAATGAAAGAACAGCTGGGTGCTACAGTTACAGTAGTGTCCATGGGTCCTCCTCAGGCTGACGTTGCTCTGAGAGAAGCTCTGGCTATGGGTTGCGATGAAGCAATTCTGGTTTCTGCAAGAGAATTCGGTGGTTCCGATACATATGCAACTTCCGGCATTTTGGCAGCTGCTCTGAATAAAATCGGTTATGATCTGATTATCACAGGTCGTCAGGCTATTGACGGTGATACAGCTCAGGTTGGTCCTCAGATTGCTGAAAAACTGCACGTTCCCCAGGTTTCTTATGTAGAAGAAGTAAGAGAAGCTACAAAAGATTATGTTGTAGTTAAAAGACAGTTTGAAGATGGTTATCACATCATCAAAATTAAAACACCTTGCCTGCTGACAGCAATTGCTGAACTGGCAACACCTAGATACATGACAGTAAGAGGTATCGTAGAAGCTTACGAAAAAGAAATCAAGACATTGGGCTTCGAAGATTTGAAAGACAACCTTGAACTGGATATGATCGGCTTGAAGGGTTCCCCTACAAACGTATATCAGTCCTTCACAAAAGAAGTTAAAGGTGCCGGTACAATCTTGGCAGACCTTTCTGCTGACGAAGCTGTTAAGGCTATCATGGACAAACTGGAAGAAAAGTTCATCATCTAATTGGTGGTTTTCTGCGAGTGAAAAGAAAAATATACTAAAATTTGAAATATAAGGAGGAAACCCTACAATGAGTAAAGGTATTTTCGTAGTAATCGAACAGAGAAGCGGTAAAGTACAGAACGTAGGTCTGGAACTTGTCGGCGAAGCAACAAGACTGAAAGCAGATCTGAAAGATGATGTAGTAGCAGTTCTGCTTGGTGATAAAATTGAAGGCGAAGTAGAAAAGCTGTATCACTATGGTGCAGATAAGGTAATTCTGGTTGACCATCCTTACCTGAAGGAATATGTAACAGAACCTTACACAAAGGCTATCACAGCAGTTATCAAAGAATATGATCCTGAAATCATGCTCTTTGGTGCTTCTTCCATCGGTCGTGACGTTGCTCCCCGTGTAGCTAGCCGTGTGAAAACAGGTCTGGTTGCAGATACAACAGGTCTGAGAATGGCAAAAACAGAAGAAGAACTGGCAAAAGAAGCAGCTATGGGTAACGAACAGCCTGAAAGAGCATTGCTCATGACACGTCCTGCATTTGGCGGTAACATCATGGCTACACTGATGTGCCCCAGAACAAAACCTCAGATGGCTACAGTACGTCCCGGCGTTATGAAGAGAATCGACAAAGACGAATCCAGAAAAGGTGAACTGATTCAATTCAATGTTGACTTTACAGAAGCTGACATGAACGTAGAAATCATGGAAGTTGTAAAGGCTGACAAGAAGTCTGTTGACCTGACAGAAGCAAAGCTGATTATTTCCGGTGGTCGTGGTATTGGTGGTCCTCAGGGCTTCGATATGCTCAGAGATGTTGCAGATGCACTGGGTGCAGAGGTTGGTTCTTCCAGAGCGTGTGTTGACGCAGGTTGGATTGAAAAGGATCGTCAGGTTGGTCAGACAGGTAAGACAGTACGTCCTGACCTGTACATGGCTTGCGGTATTTCCGGTGCTATCCAGCACGTAGCAGGTATGGAAAACTCCGAACTGATTATTTCCATCAACAAAAACGATACAGCACCTATTTTTGAAGTATCCGATTTGGGTATTGTAGGTGATGTAAAAGCTATTATGCCTAAACTGGCTGAAGCAATCAAAAAATACAAAGCTACAAAAGCTACAAACTAATTTTGGAAATTAGATAATAAAATAACTTCATATAAGGTGTATTGTATGTAGAAATCCTGCTGAGTGATTTCTTGACAAAATTACTTTATTAAACAGGAAGTCATAGCCCAAACATTAAAAGCAGGTAGAATCTTATACAAGGTTTTGCCTGTTTTTTTATATTGTTATAAAAGAGAAAAAGAAATAAATCGCATCATAGCGTTAGGAAGAAGGGAAGATATTATTTAAAAATAAATTTGTAACATGGAATCGTGAAAAAGCATATGAAAAGAAAAAGAAATGCTGTCTTTGCGTAGAAAAAAGCAGGAAATTAAAATTTTCTGCTTTTTTCTATTTATATAAATCGGATTAGAAATTTACTGGAGCAAGAAGAACCTTTCCTGTGCCTCGATATACGTTTACAAGACCTTCTCCTGATGCAGCAGAACCAATGAGAGATTTTCCAGAGCGTTCTACAGTAAATTCCAAGGAATTGCTCCATGCGATTGCCATATTTCCATCAATCTTCAGGACATCATCCTGCAAAGTAATTTCGACAAGTTCTTCTCGTGGGCAAGGAGATTCTAAGCATACAACGCCATCACCTGTAATACCCAAGTTGAAAAGTCCTTCATTTCCTGCAACAGCAGAAGAAAGATTGGAACGAACAACAGCTTTTTGTTTTAAAGTGGATTCACAAGCGAGGAAAAGCCCATCATCTAAAACAATAGAGCCATTCCATGAAGATAAGTCCTCTAAAAGAAGATATTTATATGTAGGCTCTAATACTAAGATGCCGTTGCCGGTATATTCGGGCTTAATGGCAGATTCCCCTGTGACTTTGCCACGGACAGCCTTGCTGAATAAATCACCAACACCTTTTACACCTGTAGTTGCATGGACATTACCTGCCATCCACTGCATCGCACCTGCTTGAATTGTAACATGAGATTTGGCAAGGTCACAGATTACCTGTCTTTTTCGCACATTCATTTGAGAAGCAAAAAAGGCAGTTTCTGCATTTGATGGCATTACACTTAAATCTCTCAAATATTCGATTGTAGTAAAAGGACCTAAAGATTCAATGATACGCACGTCATCATTATCAGTAAAATTTTTTAATTGAAACATATATACCTCCTTATTAGAATTAAAATTTTTAACTATTTTAATATTTTATCATGAATTTGCAATATTTGGAAGAAAAAATATTTTCAGACAAAATTTCAGCAGATTTACATTAGGGGATTGTAATTTTTTTAAGAATTGAGTATACTGTACAACAGATAAAATGAGAAGAAGCAGGCATAATTTCAAAAATGCCTTTGAAAGGATATGGGTGAGGTAGATGAAAAAAGATGTAATTGTAGCGTTGGATGCCATGGGTGGAGATTTGGCACCTGCGGAAACAATAAAGGGAGCAGTGGACGCTGTAAAAGAATTATCGGTTTTGGTAAAGCTGGTAGGTCAGCCGAATATTATCCAAAAAGAATTACAGAAATACCAATATCCAAAAGAAAAAATTGAAATTGTGCCGGCACAGGAAGTGATTACAACAGATGAAGTGCCAACCATGGCTATCAGAAGGAAAAAAGATTCTTCTATGGTGGTGGGGATGCAGCTTGTGAAAAAGGGAGAGGCAGACGCTTTTGTATCAGCAGGAAGCACGGGAGCATTATTAACAAGTGCGTTGCTTATTGTAGGGCGTTTACCGGGAGTGGAGCGACCTGTTTTGGGAACTTGTCTACCTACAAAGACCGGATTTACTTTCCTTGTGGATAGTGGTGCAAATGTGGACTGCAAAGCAAAATATTTGGAGCAGTTTGGAAAAATGGGTTCGGTTTATATGGAAAGTGTGTTTGGCAGAAAAAATCCTTCTGTAGCTTTGGTGAACATTGGTACAGAGAAAGAAAAGGGGAATGCACTGACAAAAGAAGCATATGAGCTTTTAGAAGCATCCGACTTGAATTTTGTAGGAAATATTGAACCAAGAAATATTCCATTCGGAGAAGCTGATGTCGTAGTTTGCGATGGATTTGAGGGCAATACCATTTTGAAATTGGCAGAGGGGTTGAGTAAAACCATTGTGGATATTATTAAAGAGGAAATCACAAAGGGGATGTACAAAATACCGGCAGCTATGCTGATGCAGCCTTTCCACAGAGTTAAGAAACATTTTGATGCAGATGAAACAGGGGGAGCCCCTTTTATTGGACTGAAATCTTTGGTAGTGAAGGCTCACGGTAGTTCCAATGCAAAGGCTTTTAAAAATGCGATTCGGCAGTGTGTTTTATTTAAAGAAGCAGATATTGTAGCAAAGATACAGGAAAAATTGTAATGGAGCAGGAATATGCAAGGCATTTTGGCTCTATATATTTTAGTGGTAATATTTTCATGAAGAATATGTATACAAAAGTGACTACCCCTAGGGGCAGTCACTTTTTATATATATCATTTATGTTGATTTCTCAAGTGCATATAGACTGTATTTTTGGAGATGCCTAAATGGTCTGCAATGGTGATAACAGAATCCTTCAGATTGAAAATACCTTTTTGGTTTAGGAGATGAATAATTTCTTTATTTTTATTGGAAGAAGAAATAGCCGGATTGTGATAAACAGTTTTTCTTGCATTTTCCAGTGCATCCAACATCAGTTCCTCTGTATTTTCTACGAATATTTCCGAGATATTTTCATGCCCCGATTTTGTTGAGGGGATAAATGATTGTAAAAAAGAATACAAAGAGCAAGTCATATAAAAATTGATACAGAATAAACCGATGATTCGGTCGTTTGCACCAACAATGGCACTGGTAGATGCCTTAAAGGTTTCGCCCCGTTTATTCTTTGCAAAATAGGTCACATGGCGTAAATTCGGATTTGCTAACATTTTATTTAAAAAAGAAAGGGTGATTTCAGAAATAGGTGCTCCCTTTTGTCTGCCGGAATGGTAGCCGTTTATAATGTGCATAACAGAAGAATCCAGATGCTGCAGGCTATGTATTACAATTTCGCAGCTATCCCCCCAAAATTCTGTCAGTCCTTCTGCAATTGGGACATAAGACTCCAGAATTTGTAAATCTTCCGGTGTTAAACTGATGCTGTAGTGTTCCATGAAATTGCTCCTCCTAATTTTAAGTAGAATCATTGTGTCTGTCTACTATTATACGGTTTTTTCCATCTTTTTCAATATGCAATAAAGAAAATTGTATGTATTCAGATACAAAAAGGGCAAAAGTAAAAATATAAAATATGATTTCTTGCGGAAGGATGTCTAAGAATGTCGAAAAATTTGGTTCGATTGATGGGTGATTTTGTTGTTTTTTTGATAAAATAGAGGAGCAATCGGAAGAAAAGAAGATAAAAACAAAATAGAGGAAAGGGGGGTGGGTAATGGAATCTACAACAGAAGCATGGAAAGAGTGGATTTTTGAGCTTATGACAGATACGGTAAATATAGAACAATATCCAGTAGAAGAAAGTCAGTATATAGAAAATATATTTTCGGAGGGCAGTATTTGCGACAAGGCATATCAGGGGGTTTATGAAGCAAAATGCAATTTATGTCAAAGACTGGGCGTTCAGGAAGATAGGGATGTAGAACGGATTATCGTAAATTTACTTTCTATAGGAAAGCATATGGCAATGGAAATGTTTGATTATGGGGTATTATTTGCATCATATTTGTCTGAAGAAAAAAAGCCTAGTACATAGAAAAGGGACTGTAGAAAAAGTGCTTATCGGTTAAATCATTATGCCATAAAACCAAAAAGACCAGCTGAAAACGAGCAAAGGCTACCTTTTCTGCCGGTTTTTTTGATTTTATAGGTTTTCTTTTATGAAATGTGAGTGCTTGTACAGCTCTTTTTTATTTTCCAGAGGAAAAATTATTTTATTACAACATTATGGAAAGTTTTTTTGCCTTTTTGCACCAGTAGCTTACCATCTGTAAAAAGGTCGGCAGTTACTTTGAAATCCACATCCTTTATGGGCTGTTCTGCCAGCTTTACACCACCCTGCTGTACGGCACGTCTGCCTTCGGAACGGCTGGGTACAACGCCGATGGTTGTCAAAAGGGTGAGAATATCCATGCCTTCTGCAAAATCGGAAGCAGGCAATTCTGTGGTAGGGGCAGAGCCGGCAGCGGAACCTTTACCAAAGAGGGCTCTTGCAGCTTCCTGTGCCTTTTGTGCTTCTTCCTCCCCATGAACGATTTTTGTCAGCTCAAAGGCAAGGACTTCTTTTGCCTGATTGATTTCGCTACCTTCTAATGCACCCAGACGGCGAACCTCATCCATTGGAAGGAATGTGAGAAGGGCAAGGCATTTTTCTACGTCTTTATCCCCTACATTTCTCCAGTACTGGTAGAATTCGTAGGGAGAGGTTTTTTCAGGGTCAAGCCAGACAGCACCGCCAACGGTTTTACCCATTTTTACACCTTCACTGTTTGTAAGAAGCTTGAATGTCATGCCATAAGCTGGCTTTCCTGTTTTACGACGAATGAGTTCTACCCCTGCAATGATGTTTGACCACTGGTCATTTCCGCCTAATTCCATCATACAGTCATATCTTTTATTGAGTTCATAGAAGTCATAGCCCTGCATAACCATGTAGTTAAATTCCAAGAAGGACAAGCCGGCTTCTTTTTCCATACGGGTTTTAAAACAATCAGCTGCCAACATACGGTTTACAGAGAAGTGAACTCCTACATCACGGAGAAATTCAATATAGTTGAGGTTTCTCAGCCAATCTGCATTGTTCACAATAATTGCATTGTTATCATCAAAATTGATGAAGCGAGAGAGTTGTTTTTTGATGCAGGCTACATTGTGGTCAATGGTTTCCACTGTCATCATTTTACGCATATCTGCTTTTCCGGAAGGGTCGCCAATCATACCTGTACCACCACCCATAAGGCAGATGGGACGGTTGCCGCAACGCTGCATATGTGCCATTGCCATAACCGTAAGAAAATGTCCTACATGAAGGCTGTCAGCAGTGGGGTCAATGCCGATATAGAAGGTAACACCGCCTTTTTCGAATAATGCTTTGATTTCATCTTCGTGGGTCAGCTGTTCGATGAACCCACGTTCTTTTAAAATTTCGTATGCATTCATTGGATACATCCTTTCTTTATGTTTTATTGATTATCATGGGCATTTTTGCAGAAAATAAATACAAAAAGGGTTCTATCGTCAAAGGACGAGAGAACCCGTGGTACCACCTTTCTTTATGATTTTCCATGGTGCATTTTACCAGATTAGACTGAGAACCCATAGGTTGTCTTTTCCATATACCTGCACAAGGATGTTTTCCAATACACCCAAGAAAGGGGAAAATCATCTTTCTATCCAGATAACGGTGGACAACCGTTGTGCTATTTCCTGCACAAGGCTCATGAGGCGTAATTTACAAATATCGTACTGCAGGTCTTTCAGCATCCGACCTACTCTCTGCGATTGTAACCGACTTTGCCCATAAACTCAATCACTGCCGATGCTCATATAGATGGCATTATCCTATCATATCTTTTTTTTAAAGTCAAGAGAGATTCCTAATTCTGCAATTTTTATAATAACCTGCACTGCTTTTTCCATGGAGGACACAGGAATATATTCATAAGGTCCATGAAAATTTAATCCGCCTGCGAATATATTGGGGCAGGGAAGCCCCATGAAAGAAAGCCTTGCACCGTCTGTACCACCACGAATGGGTTGGATGATGGGGGGGATATCGCACTGTTCCATGGCAGTTTTTGCCAACTCAACCACCTCCATATGCTCTGCAAGGGGTGTTGCCATATTGTAGTATTCATCTTTCATTTCCAATGTAATGGCATTGGAATACTGGACATTTTTCCGCTCTGCAATGAGTTTTAGGAGATTTTTTCGATGGGTAAAAGCCTCTTTATCAAAATCACGAATAATATAAGAAAGAACAGCTTCTGACACATTACCTTCAAAAGAATGAAGGTGGAAAAAGCCTTCATAGCCATCTGTTTTGGAGGGAACTTCTTTTTCAGGCAGAAGTGCTGCAATTTCTGTACCAATCAGTGCTGCATTTACCATCATATTTTTTGCAGTGCCGGGATGCACACTTTTACCTTTTATGCGAATGACTGCACGGGCTGCATTGAAATTTTCATATTCCAATTCACCCAGCTTGCCACCATCTACAGTATAGGCAAAGTCTGCATGAAATTTTTCTACATCGAAGCAATCAGCACCTCGTCCGATTTCTTCGTCCGGGGTAAACGCAACACGAATTTTTCCGTGAGGGATTTCGGGATGTGCAGAGAGGTAGTCCATAGCAGTGAGAATTTCTGCAATACCCGCTTTATCGTCGGCACCTAAAAGGGTGGTACCATCAGAGGTAATGAGCGTTTCTCCAATATACGCATTCAGAGAAGGAAATTCCTGAGGAGAGAGTGTAATTCCGTTGAGAGGGATACTGCCGCCATCATAGGAACGAACAATATGCGGCATAACGTTGCTGCCACTTGCATCAGGGCTGGTATCCATATGGGCAATGAAACCAATGACAGGTGCATTTTCAACATTAGCGGGAAGGGTTGCATAAACATAGCCATAATGGTCTGCTTCAATTTCTGTCAAGCCAACAGAAGCACATTCTTTTTCCAAGAAAGAAGCGAAGGCAAGCTGTTCCTTTGTACTTGGCGTTGTTTCACTGGCTTCGGAAGAAGTGGTGGGTTGCTTGATATATGTTAAGAAGCGTTCAGAAACGGTTTTCATAATATATCCTCCTTATATCCTTATATTTTGATAATGTGCAGATAACCGAAAATACGCATACAGAAAGAGCAACCGATGCGATTTTGATTTCGCATGGTTGGGTATAGAAGCAGTCTGTGCCAGCCTCATGATTAGGTGTATGTGTTTTTTCGTATATTGTATTTGTATTGTATCATGAGAAAGAAGGAAAAACCAGAAAAAGCAATGGATATTTTAAGAAAGTGTAGCTACGATGTTGGGGAGGCAGTGGCGGGAAAATAAGATGAAATAGAGATATTTTTGGAAGCTTTAGAAAAAATCGTTAAAAATGAAAAAAAGTGTTGACAAATAGCAAAGAATAGGATATAGTAATACCACTGTCTGCGAAACATAAGCAGCAGAGAAAAAAAGTATTGACAAAGAAAACATTTTGGAGTATACTTATTAAGGTTTCGCTGAACAAGAAAAGCAAACTAAATCTATACGGAGAGGTGTCCGAGTGGTTTAAGGAGCTGGTCTTGAAAACCAGTGACTCCGAAAGGGGCCGTGGGTTCGAATCCCACTCTCTCCGCCAATTTTATAAAGTTTTTTATCGATAGCATTTGGAGAAGTACCCAAGTGGTTGAAGGGGATCGCCTGGAAAGCGGTTAGGTCGTTAATAGCGGCGCGAGGGTTCAAATCCCTCCTTCTCCGCCATTTTATCAAATAAGAAGTCGAAAAAGATTTCAAAAAAGATAAAAAAGTAGTTGACAAACAGAAAAGTATGTGATAACATACTAATCGCTGCTGAAGCGGCGAACAAAAAAGACTGATCCTTGAAAACTGAACAGCAGAAATGAACACACAACCCATAGT